>Ga0065711_1003183_pt1 | contig 42658 bp, 24 predicted proteins | sample Hoacrofraction12_FD_59098 | JGI IMG/M metagenome (GOLD analysis project Ga0065711, IMG submission 59098) | Hoatzin crop microbial communities from Cojedes, Venezuela - Epithelial fraction 12 v2 (version 2) | ecosystem: Host-associated > Birds > Digestive system > Esophagus > Crop | place...
CTGCTTTACCAGCCTGATCTCCTTCTATGACCAGGTGACCCACCTAGTGGATGAGGGAAAGGCTGTGAATGTTGTCTACCTGGACTTTAGTAAGGCCTTTGACACTGTTCCCCACAGCATCCTCCTGGAGAAACTAGCTGCCCATGGTTTGGATGGGTGTGCTCTTCGCTGGATAAAGAACTGGCTGGATGGCCGAGCGCAGAGAGTAGTGGTGAATGGAGTTAACTCCAGCTGGCGGCCAGTCACGAGTGATGTCCCCTAGGGCTCAGTTTTGGGTCCAGTTTTGTTTAACATCTTTATCAATGATCTGGATGAGGGGATTGAGTGCTCCCTCAGTAAGTTTGCAGATGACACCAAGAAAAAAATTCAGGACATGGTTTAGCAGGCATGGCGGTGTTGGGTTGATGGTTGGACTAGGTGATCTCAGAGGTATTTTCCAACCTTTATGATTCTACGATTTAATTTAATCATGGATAAGTAACATTTTATAAGGGGCTTAAACCAAGCAATGTAGTATTTGGGGTTTTGCAGCCTTTATTTCTTTGAAATTTCTTTGGATTCTTTCTTAGAACATCTTCATAGAATTTGTGTTGACAACATCATGTGACTAGAAGTTTTATCATGATAAAGTACATAACCAGAAGTCAGGGAGGGGTGCTGAAACACAAAGGAAGTAATAGAAAAAATTATCATAGAGGGCCATGATAAGAATACAGAAAGCAATGACCAAAAAATCAAAACAAATAGCTCCTATTTTCTCTGTCTTAGAGCAGAGGAATAAAGTGAGGGGTGACAAATGTAAAGCAGATAAAAGGATTGTTTTTATTATTTTTTATTCAGCATGTAATTAAATTGTGGAACTCATTACCAGAGGATGCTGCTGAGGTCAGGAATGTAACAAGATTTAAAGGGGGTCTGGAAGAATAAGAATATTCAACATTATGACAATTGAAGCTGCAAGAAAAGCTTTCAAAGAGACATAAATCTTCCTGCTTCAGGGTTTAAGCTAATTTTTTAATAATTAGGGATTAGTTTGAGATAATTTTGTGGCTCAGATCCCGTAACTGTTACTGTTTCTTGCAGTTTCTTCTGAAGAAACTAATGCTCACCACTGGCAGAGATGACCTTATGATCTGTATAGATTTAAACCTTTATGACATTTTTTAGACTTATACAGGACAAAACCAGATTTTAGACCTGTTCAGAAAAGCATCCCGTAATATCCTGTGGAAAACACAAAACGCACAATGCTTGCTGTAGTTTTTTGTTTACTTTGACAAAACTGCCCCAGTGGCAAACCCTGCTTGCTTTGAAGCCACTATAATAAACAAATAAATGCAGCAAATTAAGTCAGTCTGAAGTAGGCAATTTTGTGTAGTCATGTTTCTTGCCAAATCCTACTGGCTCACGAAGAGCTTTATTCTCAGCTCTTGACTGGGGAGAGTTCTCCTCGGTTTGAGCTACTGTCCTGCTAGGTGTGTTGGAAGGCTCTTTCAGAGGGCAGAAAGTGAGGATTTACTGACAAAATCTTAAACTAACTCTACTTCAAACAGCCTGAAGTTGATTTTTGCTGACTTTTTTTTGGCGACTTTTCTGGTCTAGTGTGTTACCCCTTTAGTCCTTCTCTAATGTTAAAGTTAGTAGAGTATTTTTATTGATTTTGGAGGATTTTTCATCAGAATGGGCAAGCATCTACTATAAAATCACATTTATGTAAGAATATGTGTCATGGAAAATAAATTGAATCCTGTACAGAGGTATGGTGATATCCCTTAAACTTGCTACCTCCTAAAACAATTCGCATATAAAAGTTTGACTGATCAGACGAAGAGAAAAGTCAACTTTTGAACTCTCTTTCCAAAATATATCCAGCTGACAAAATAAACCTGTAATACATATGGGAAGGGAGAACATAATTTTAGTGTGATATGTCAATTTAGAATGGCTTAGTTTAAAATATTTATGAATTCATTTCTTATTTTCGTATTTTGCCAGCTAACATATGATGGCTTACGCTCTAAGTGCCTGTGTCCTTACATGACCTATTTAATCAGGTTGTTCTGGGAATAGTTTGGGTATACATAGGTAGCACACGTAGCATTTGTGAGACGACGTAGCTGGGAAATCAGTGAACGCATAATGTCACTGTATTTCTGTGTTCTTGTCAAAGCCCAGTTGGTGAAAGCCACTGCCTCCCCTGCTCCCCGAGGCCAGTGGCATGTCACACCTCTACAGTCCCTGTAGTCAGGTCATTGTCTCCTGCACAGACCCCTGCAACTGTCCAGTGAGCACCTATAGGTCTCCTGTGGTTTTAGTGAAAAAAGGTTCACCTGGCCATCCCCATAGTCCACTGAGGCCCCGGTTCTCTGCTGAGGATCAGCTGTGCTGTGCATAGGAGCAATGGTCTGTGGTGTGATGATTGACATCAAACCAAGCGAGGGCTTGCAGAGCTTTCAGAGGGGTACTTGGAAGGAGAGCATCCATCTCTGAGAATGATGGAGAGAGTTTTGGCCCAACACAGATGACAAATGGAGTGTAAGGGCATTAGCGAGCTGTGGCTCTGGAGCGTTCAAGCTCACGGTGGACGAGGTGGTTTCCTTCATGGGAACACCATGTGAAGGATTAATTAGTTGTGTTTGGGAGAGGGAGCAGAAAGACACTGTCTCAGTGGAAGCCAGCTGGGGTGTAAGTCAGTTATGTTTAAACCTAACATGGTGGCAGACAAGGTGAACTTACGACTGTAGGTGGCTGTTCAGGAGCATGGATCCAGCAACCCAAGGTCGCATCTCTCTGGGACCTGCTGGGGTGGGTAGCCAAGACTTCTGAACCAACTTTTTCAGACTGCTGTATCTGTTTGTTTCCTGAATATCTAGTTCATGGCTATGATTTATACAGTGCTGCAGATGGGTAGGACAGCGCAGCAGGTTGGAAGAAGGTAGGAGGTGATGGCCTTTTACCATCAGACCATACATACAGATTTTCTGCCTGCATTAGGACGGTTGCAGTTCTTTCAGTTCATATTTGTTCATCTACTTCTGACATTTCAGCCCATTTGATTTGAATGTTCTTAATCATCATTTAATAGCCTGTGTCCAATGTTTATGTAAGAATACATAGATTATTAATGGAAGTGTGCCATTTAAGGATCCTTTGTGTTGTGAAAGCATGATTTTAGTTTCAAGTCTCCTTTTCAAAAAACATCTCTATATGTGCTTTTCCTATCTCTTTTCATTTTGAGTATATAGATATTTAATTTTTCTTGTATGATTTGCTTTAAAGTGCACTTACCTAGTTCTTGAGGAAGCTGTGCTGGCATCTGTAATAAAAAAGCATTTATTAACAAAATGGAGAAGAAGATGGGTGCAGGATGTCAGTGTTAACAGGGTCATCGAGGTAGCTTAACGTTAATTGTAGAAGGCTGTAGAAGAAACACATCATACCGAGTGATTGGGCAGTGAAACATAATTCAGTGTTGATAAATCCAAACTAAACCATCTGGGGAAAATGCTGACTGCACATATAGAGCAGTGACTTCTAATTTAGCTTTTATCACTTGGAAGACAGAATTAATCATGTGACAGTTCTCTGAAGAGACTCTTCCCAATGTTCAAGGTAAAAGGGAACTGAACATATGGAAGTATTAGGAAAGAAAGAGTGAAAACCCAGAAAACTGTGCTGTGCCCACATGTCATGTGAAGCAGTTTGGTCACCCTGCCCTCTTGAAAAAGGTATAGTAGTATCTGAAGATACAAGAGGAGACTTTCTGGATTATCTAAGAGATTCATAAACTCCTACAAACTGCCTGGTAAGAGGCAGCTGCAAGATAATATGCTTCTGTGCTAGTAAGAGCAGTGTGGAGAATTGAAACCAGCATAGTTATTTACAATTTCTCATGGTGTAAAAGTCAGGGCCATGCCGTGAAATGGCCAAACAAGAGGCTTAAAACAAACTACTCTTTCGCATGCATATGTGTGCACGTAACTCAGTTGTGGAACTGACTGACGCAGGATGTTTAGGAGACTAGAAACGTAAATGTATTCAAGAGAGGATTAGATAAATTAATGGAGGAAAGAGACATCAAGGGATATTAAATAAAAAGATTCAGATACAGCCTCTGGCTCATTTGTTTTAAGTTGCAGAGCAGAAGGGATTGAGAGGGGAAATACCACTCAAAATTCACTTTTTTTTCCTCATGCATGTTCCCTAAGCATCTGCTGGCAGGCTATTCCCAAGACAGGCTACTGGCCTAGATGGGTCCTTGGTCTAACCCGGTCCGTCTGTTCTTGTGTTTTTCAAGTGCGATACTGGTAAAGGCTAGGGAATATGTAAACCTCTCTCGCTGTTGTTGATTTCTGTGCAATTCTTCATCCATTAAATAACTGTTTAGTTTTTCTCCTATTTGTGAGTGTGTATTTTCCCAAAGGAGATGTATTCTGTTGGTGTTTGGATAATCCATAGTATATTTTTCTCCATAGTGATTATCATTCACAGCTCTGACCAGTCATGTGGCTTTTGCAAATGGCATCATGTGTTGTTTTATTGCATTTCTCAGATAACTAGATGAGACGAATGTGGCATCCCACTAAATTCCTTTTTCCTTGGCTCTGCCAGTTTTAAATGAGACGACAAATCTCTCTGCCTACTCTGCCTCCCTTCCAAAAGAAAATTCCGATTTGCAGATGGAGACTTATTAAGATTTTCATAAGCCTGTGATAACTGTAAGAAAAAAAATTTGTTCAGAGACTGAACTTCATCTCATGGGCCCAGTCGCTGCTTGGATGGCGATTACCAAAGTGAATGTCCGTAACACTAGAGGTGTCAGAATCACCAGGAGTTGCTGGTACACCCTATTCCTATTGTGGGCTTGTTCTTCTGAAGTACTTTGGAAGATTTAGTTTTACTTTCTGCTTTTCTGCTGCCACATTTCTGGTTTCCTTTGCTAATGTCAAACAGTAGTGGTTGGAAGATGCTGTTTCTCTCTGCTGCATCCTTTGTGCTATCCTGGGATCTCATACAAAGATGAGAGGAAGAAAAGAGGATGACCAACTGTGTGCATTAAACTAAGCACCTCTCCAGTACATCTGCTTCAAGGTCCACTGCCAGGGTGGGAATGGCGACCTACAACACCTGAAATAAAAGCTGTGGATTGGTCATTTATGAAGTGGAACATTAATAAACTAGTAGTGTGGAATTACCTGTTTTAAAGAGATAGTGTAACATTAGAGCCTGATATGTAAGCGTAGACCTAGCTTGGATGCAGCATGCAAAAGCATGCTCAGAATTGAGCTGTACTCGGTGTTAGAGATGATCTGCACAAGCACAACTGCTTTTGTATTAAGCTTCATTTAGTCTGATGGGTTGGATTCAACTTTTTTCTCATCTCGCATTCAAACACAACAGACTGCGGGTTTTGTTTGGAAGGAAGTTCCAAGTTTTTAAATTTCATGCGATCTGTCAGTTAAAGTTCTGGCTTCTGTCCTGCTAGGATGTAAGTGCTGTTTTCATCTCCGCTAATAGAGTGATCACTGATCCTTCAGCAGCAATTCAGAATGAACTCCTGATGTCGTGGCCAGGTAAAGCAGGTAAATCACATCTCTTCTGAGCTCTCAGGACCGCTTTTCTATAATCCATCTGCTCCATGAACCGCAAGTGGTACCTCTTGCCTGCTATGAATTCCAGCAAGAAGAGGGAGTTTATTAACTCAGGTCTGGTCAGAAACTCACAGCGTCTCAGCAGCACAGGTGGCTAGACCTAAACCATGCTTTTCTTTCCAGTTCTTACTTTTTGGTCATGTTTCTTCTAAAGGAGAAGGAAGAGAAAGTGCTGATTTGTGGATTAACTTTATGCTGGCTGTTGTGGGGTTCAGCAATAGAGGGCACTAGAGTAAACGCTTTCAAAAAGTGGTATTTTTATTGAGTTTGCGGACAGAAGAAAGAGCTCACTATTTTTTTTATGTGGAAGGGTTTTTCTGCCCATTTGTTTAGGTTTTTAATGTTGGAAGTGTTGGAGCAAGTGGAAGTCTCAAAATGCCACTGTGACACATAGTGGAACCACGTAAATACTTTGGACCAATTTTTGACTTTTTTAACAGAAATCATTATGTTACTTTCCATCACGTTTGCAGTGCGGAAGTATATGCAGCCGTGTGTTCCCAAACCAGGTGTTTATGGAATGTAAAATCTGATGCCTTTAATTCTGTCGAAGGTGCATTTCCAATGCATTTTCTGAAGCCGCCACAAAAGGAAAGCCAGGCGTGAGGAGCTGGTGCACCCACGATGCCGTCCTCATTCAAGGCTCTGTTCCCTCGGAGGTCGGGAATTCAGCACGTGCTCTGGGCTGCTGCATTTTGTGGTTTCCATATGAAAACTTAATTTAAAAGCAGCCTGGACTGCTTGTAAGCATTTGGTAGAATGTACTGGGTCCGGTGGTTTAGGTGGGTAGCTAGGGTCCAAATGCCAGATTTGTCAGTGGAAAGGGGCTGTAGCTTCTGTTTTACCTTTGTAGCCGCTCTGCTCCCACATTGCTGCTGTGAGTGTAGCTCAGTGCGATGCCACGGCTCCTCTCTGCCTGTTTGGCCTTATGGAGCAGGTGGGAAAAGGCAGAGAGAAGCGGATGGCGCTGTCTGGGCAGCCACCGGAGTCTGTCCCTCTGCCCGCACTGGGGGCTGCGTGGGGCACAGTGCAGGGCAGCGAGCTGGCCGCCGGCCATCACCTCAGCCCCCTGCTCTTGCCCTGTACCCCTCAGCCATTTGTAGGCATACCTAATGACTTGTTACACAAGTAAGCATAAAAGGAATCATTACTAGTTCTATGGGAAATCAAATGTAAATGAATTATTGCAAGTTGCTTTCCAGGGCAGGTGGAATCTAGGATTTATCTACAGGGCACTTTTTTCTTTTTGTGACAAAGTTTTCCTGCAGTTTGTTAACATCACAAACAGAGAATAAAGTTTATGTTTTCTGTTCCAGAAATGTTGTCCTTTTGCTCTTGAGCTGAAGAAGAAATATAGCAGCTTTGTGGTACCTTGGTTTTGTCACTGCCACATGTGGTCAGTAAAGCCTGTCACTCTCCAGGTCCATCAGATTTTCGCTGGTGTTTTTTCCCGTGGGCCCGTATGCGATGGGTGCGTGGTTCGCTGTGTCAGAAGTACAAAAGCACTCACTGAAGTCTGTCATGAAAGGACAGGCAAGGTGATACATCAAGTTATCTGCCGAGTTTGGTCTCTAATCCCTTGTTTGAAGTTAACTGCACGGAGGAATTTGGCCTCCCCAGCTATGTGTAGCATGGAGAAGTGGGAGCTGTAGGTTCCGTCTGCTGTCTGGAACGAGCAGTTGTCACTCTGAGGTCTTGTCTTTGGAATGGTGCTAGCGGGAGCTGAGTGCTTAGTCATTCCCTTCGCGTTTGCTGTGAAGTGTGGGTAAAATTTGCTAGTCTTTGCATTTATTAGCAGGTTAAGTCAAGGAATCAGGCCCAGCCAGCATGGGTTCATGAAAGGCAGGTCCTGCTTTACCAGCCTGATCTCCTTCTATGACCAGGTGACCTGCCTAGTGGATGAAGGAAAGGCTGTGAATGTTGTCTACCTGGACTTTAGTAAGGCCTTTGACACTGTTCCCCACAGCATCCTCCTGGAGAAACTAGCTGCCCATGGTTTGGGTGGGTGTGCTCTTCGCTGGATAAAGAACTGGCTGGATGGCCGAGCGCAGAGAGTAGTGGTGAATGGAGTTAAATGCTGTGGTATCCCCTAGGGCTCAGTTTTAGGTCCAGTCTTGTTCAAGATCTTTATCAATGATCTGGATGAGGGGATTGAGTGCTCCCTCAGTAAGTTTGCAGATGACACCAAGTTGGGTGGGAGTGTCAATTTGCTTGAGGGTAAGAAGGCTCTGCAGAGGGATCTGGACAGACTGGATCGATGGGCTGAGGCCAACTCTGTGAATTTCAAGAACTGCAAATGCTGCGTGCTGCACTTGGGTCACAACAACCCCATGGAATGTTACAGGCTTGGGGAGGAGTGGCTGGAAAGCTGCCTGGCAGAAGAGGACCTTGGGGTGTTGGTCAACAGCCGGCTGAACGTGAGCCAGCAGTGTGCCCAGGTGGCCAAGAAGGCTAACGGCATCCTGGCTTGGATCAGGAATAGTGTGGCCAGCAGGAGTAGGGAGGTGATCGTGCCCCTGTACTCAGCACTGGTGAGGCCGCACCTCGAGTACTGTGTTCAGTTTTGGGCCCCTCATTACAAGCAGGACATTGAGGTGCTGGAGCGTGTCCAGAGAAGTGCAACAAGGCTGGTGAGGGGTCTGGAGAACAAGTCTTATGAGGAGCGGCTGAGGGAGCTGGGGCTGTTTAGTCTGGAGAAGAGGAGGCTGAGGGGGGACCTTATAGCTCTCTCCAACTACCTGAAAGGAGGTTGTAGTGAGGTGGGTGTTGGTCTCTTCTCCCAAGTAACTAGCGATAGGATGAGAGGCAATGGCCTTAAGTTGTGTCAGGGGAGGTTTAGATTGGATATTAGGAAAAATTCCTTTCCTGAAAGAGTGGTCAGGCATTGGAATAGGCTGCCCAGGGAGGTGGTGGAGTCACCATCCCTGGAGGTGTTCAAAAAACATGTAGATGAGGCACTCTGGGACATCGTTTAGCAGGCATGGTGGTGTTGGGGTGATGGTTGGACTTGATGATCTTAGAAGTCTTTTCCAACCTTAATGATTCTATGATTCTATGATAATGTTTGGAGGTCTGGAAGACAGTAGGAATTGCAGTGCTACAGGGTGTTTAAAAATCTACTAAACCTTAAGGTGATCTTAAGGTTTTTGGCAGAATGTGACAAAGAAGGGGGCCTCAGATAGCCAGGTACCTGGGGATGAGATGCTTGCTTGATTGAAACCCTCCTCAGTTTCAACATTTCATGTTTGGTCTCAAAGCTCAGGACAGAAGGAATGTTATCAGCCAGAGGAGCTTGTTTCTCAAGGTGTGCATTGCAATCCAGACCATTTTTTTGGAAGGCCGTACAAGCAGAGTCATCTTAACGCTGTAGCCTGGAAGCTAAGCTAACTGAAGGATGTCTGGACGCATATGTATCAAGAGGACCTAAGGAGGAAGGAGAAATGTGGCATCTCCTCTCCTTCACACACTGGCATTACTGTGTGCTATTCCCGTGCCCAGTTAACTCCAGGGGAGCCCTGACAGGGAGGAGGCATTTCAGGCTGGGGCAGGAGAGCTCAGCCCTGCGCCCCTCGGTCTGCCACCCAGACATGGGCAGATCTGAGAGCTCCCAAAAGCACGATAGCCCTGGGGCAGCCTCAGGAGGGGATGTGGCCTGGCTCCCCAGCTAGCTGGGATGCTGGAACAGATAAGGGGACTGTGAGAAGCAAATATAATCTAAACTTGTATTTTCTTGTCATATGCTTTTCTTTTTAAGGTGTTTCCACTATTGCAAATTTATGTTTTAACCCTTACCTCGATTGAATGAAGTAAACATTTTCAGCCTTGTTTGCAAACAGATTTTGTGATTATTTCAGTGTGTTCTGGCAAACACTGGGTGTTCTCTTTCTGCGGGAGTGGTGACTGTAAACAGGACTGCACACAGAGCGTTATCTGCCCCAAATAGGTATAGTAGCTTTCAGGAGCATCAGCCTGTTTATAGGCTGGTTGTATAGGATCCCAGGTTTGTGCAAGAGTCTCCTGTGACAAGTCTTAGCTGGAGCCTGTTGGCAAGCTCTGGAAGGAGGGAGAAGACCTGAGACTGTTGTCGTGTTGATAAAAATATAAACGAGCTTTACAAACAGATTAAATTGACTTTAATTCTTTAATAGCTCCAGAGTAAATCAATGGGATTTATGTTCCTATGTCACTTAGGGCCAGGTGCTCAGAGACATTTAACCATCTGAGAACCAGGGCAGATTTTAGTAGCTGAAGATAGGCATTAACCCTTCCTCACGCATGGTTTTTACAGGCACTGGCACGCAGAGTGAACAGTCCTCCGTCAGCAGTCAGGGACCTTCACTGTGCCGGCTGCCAGCAAGCCTACCTGGCTACCAGGCATCACTCAAAGATATTTCGTCCATGCAAGCTCCACATCCCAGTCCTTCAGCATGCAGCTAGAAGGCCACGTCTCCTGCTCACATGCTTTGGGCTGGCTGGCGAGCTGCCCGGTGTGTCAATCCTGGTGAGCCTGGCTCACACCCCCCAGCTAAGGATGACCATGTCTGCAGAATGCGTGTCTCTTGGTGTTTACTGGTTACCTAGCAAACTCTCTGGCAGAAACCAGGTTAAGATAAGCTCATACAAAACCAAGTATTTAAAATATCCAAAATAGACTATAGGATTGTAGAGGTTTATAAAGGTACCAATGGCAGAAACTGAAACAAAAAATCTGGTTTAGGCTGTTTGATCCAAAATGCCTGTCATTCCATCCTGTTTTGCAGTTGGGATGCTGAATTTATTTATGAACGAATTATGTACTATCTGGTGCATGTGATCAGAGATATGGTCACTGTGTTCTCAGGCAGCAGGGATGTTAGACAGTCCCAGGCTCATGGAGGTTGCTGGTTTTTATAAGTCATCTTCTCCTCCAGGCCTCCCTGGAGTTCTCCGTCAGTGATTCACTCAAGAAAGAGTTTTCTCATCTTCTCACCAAAAGGCTGATTGCTCCCTCCTGCTTTGCAAATGTAATGTCCTCTGGATGTGGCAAAGTCAGGTTGTTGCCTGCCTAGATGCTAGATAAACTGTTATCTAAAACCTCTGAACATTTAACTGGTGAGTAATACAGCAATTTTTTTTGTGCAGTACCCAAACGCTAGCTTGGTAAGACACGTTGCAAGACAAAAGCCCAGTGAGCTTTTGGGTTGGGTCCTGGACTGTTCTATTAGAGTTTAAGCACCTGCCTTCTGCTGAGGTCCAAATATATGCAAATACATGATTTTGCAGGCCTGTCGCATAGGTACTCTGGTTTATTTTATCTCGGTCATCATGAGCAGCTCCTAACAGAGCCAATTACAGGAGTTTATCCTGTTCCCAGGCCAGGGTTCCTGACCCTGAGTGGGGCTGTGGCCGTTACAGATGGGGCTGCAAGCCTGGCAGAGATTCGGTTTTATCTGGTGTGTATGTAAATGTTTGGGGTTGCACAGTGCTAGGATGCAGGGTTGAAAAAATTAGCAGCCAGAAAGAAATGACAGCTGCTAGATTAGAGATTAGGAAAATCAGCATAAATGTATATCAATCATTTCTTGTGATTCAAAAGCACAAAAACTTCCCTTTTTGGCTTGGTGGGACTGCAGGATGGGAACCAAACTTCAAGTGTCTTCCTAACAATTTCCTGCTCTTCTGAGGAGGAGCCTCAAAATTCTGATGCTCGAATCAGGACCCAGGGTAATTCTTATTTCTGTTGATCTGAAGTCGGGAAGTCAAACAACAGTCTCAGATACGCATTTGCAGAAAGACCATTCTTTCCAAATTGTCATTTTAATTTGGAAGTAACTTTTATGTCATATGTAGACATGTAACTTTTTCTCCTCACAGAAACCAATTGACTTGCGCATGTTTTAAAGTGCCATGTATGCATTTGATTTATATTGTAATATAAAACCTGCTCCTGTACCCAGTACATCCGCTTTCATCAAGGACAATACTGGTACAGTCAATAACTTGTCTCATTTTAGTTTTTCAGTATGACTTTATATGTTCAAAATTATTGTCTTCACTAAATCAGTATTAAACATGAAGAGCAGTGTATAATTTGATGACTTTTCATGGACTAGTATTAACAAAGATGCAGTTCTTTAAAGTCACCAATAGGTCATGGTTTAACTCTTCCTGATAAACCATCTATCTGTTATTATATTCCTTTCATTTTTAGCTTCAGTTTTAGGGTTTTGTCACAAATAACATTTTATAGATTATTATTTAGCTAGTAAAATGTGTGAATATATTAGATGTAGTGATAGATGACCGTTTGAGAGGCTTTTGTTTGCTTTTTACTAATTGCAGATTGTAATCCAAATTATATTTGCCAGCTGTGTGAAAACAGAAGATGAGGATTTTAGCAAAACTGAACAAAAAAATGCATTTATACAGTGAAGGCTATTCTATCAGCTGACCTCCTTCCACTTTTGTTTGCTTCTTCTGCACTCCTGTTCAAAGCATTATGGATTTCTGTGCTCTTTCTTCTGCTTTACAAGTCTACCATCCTTTTGACACTAAGATGCTATGAATGTTGATAATCTTGGAAGTTTGGTGTAGTACTTCTCTAAGAATGAACATCACTTATGTTTCTGAAAAGCAGTACGTCAGTTCTTCTGGTTTTTGTTATTATTCTGCAGGGAAAGGATGAACAGGGATACTTCATCTATTGTGGCTTATCCATGGCGGTTCATGTATTTCCTTCATGTAAGGAAGGAAAATGGGGTTGATTTTGTAGCTTCCCATGCTCTGCAGTGCAGGAGCGGAACAGGCGATGGAAAACTTGACACAATGGCTGCAAATTTCCAACCATGGCACTTGCATAATAATGACCTCACTTTTCCAGGATACTGAGCACCCAGCATTTCTGTTGAGTGCTCTGTAAACAGTGGGTGTCACTGCCTCTGATGATGACTCCAGTTCTGGGTGGGTGTTTAAACTGTAAATCTTTAAGCCTAGTTTCTGCATCAACACTTCGAAAGTCTTCATCTTGTGTTGTTTCTGTCTATGCTTGCCTGCTGATATTTTCAAGTGGATTATGTACAGCTGTAGGAAGCAGGAATTGAATGAGAGAGACCACCTGCTTTCCAGTAGACGTTACTCATCTGCTTGAAGGAGAAGGCACAACTGGTTACATCTTCTGGTCTAATTCAGCCCCCCTGTGCCACTCCAGAAACAAGATGGTTTCACTGTCTTTTTAGAGACTTCGTGAAGTATTTCCCTAGGAAGCAAGTGAAACCAGTTCCGTGGTCTTTCTGTGCTTGGGAAAATGGTAGAGGATCCTCTCTGTGGGAGATGTTTATCCCATACAGAGCCTCATGGCCAGTGGCCGTGGCAACGGCCAGTGTACCCGCTGAAAGCAGAATCTACAGAGAAGCAGCAGATTAGAAGACCGTAAGAGGCAAAATGGCACAGCTTTACAGGGGTTTGGAAGATGTGGGGTTTGCTGGACTACAGTCTGACCTAAGTCTCGCCTAGCTCTGCAATGGCGAAAGAGCACAAAATGTGCATAGAGATCCCCCGGGGAAAAAGGATGGCCGTAAGGAGCTCGGAAAGTCTGTCTCATCTGTGATGGTTGTGATCCCTTAAAAATCACCCATGACTCACTAATTGGGAAATATGATTGCAATTAACTTTATTTTCATCTCAGACTGATGTTAAATGAGACTAATAAATAAATTATCAGAAGTAAAGGGGATTGCGTAGCGGTAAAACGGATGTTACAGCAGATCACCCCGTAGCAGCTGTGCTTAATGCTTTCTGAAGGCTGTTTATCCAAATAGGTTTCTCGTTCCATTACAGCTTCTAGTGAAACTGCTAAAAAAGATCTTGGTAGCAACTTTAACTTTAGCATCAGACTAGAATGTAGACATCTGAGCATCAGCAAAAAGGAGAACAACACATGTGAAGTACAAACCAAAATGTGAGATGTTGATATCAAGGTATTGTAGAAATACAGTGCAATTCTGCCTTGCAGGAGCAATATTGCTGAACTTCATTCTCCTTCCTTTTGTGACCTGCTGGCTGAAGACGGATTAAGAATTCAAGCATTGAGCACCTTACGTAGTCTGAATATTTTTCCAAGAAGCCTTACAGACACACTTTCGGTAGACCAAGGGCAGCAGTCATCTCTCTGCTGATTGCTGGGAACCAAGCCACAGGCTCTCAAGCAGAGGTGATTTTACTTGCTAACTTCCTAACACACACAGTAGCAGGACCAAGCTGTATACCCTCCTCACACTTTCTAATAAAGACTTCTTCAGTCTTACTGCGGTTGATAAATAATGCAAACATAATATAAATTTGGCTTTGAACTTTCCATGTGCCTCAGTTGCTCAGGCACAACATACGTTTTGCATATCCATTTGGAAGTTAAATTTGTCTGGGCCATCACAGAAACACACACACACATTTGCTAGGCAGGGAAGACCACAGCAGGACAGAGAGACTTTGCTGCTGAGCCTCTGCCTGTCTCTGCCTGTTGCAGTAATGCTCAGTTACTAGGGTCTGATGGTACAGCATCTGTTGGGTTGCCTGCCTGTTCGCTTGCCTGCTTTCTGCTGCGCTGCCCTGGAGTCAATAGGTTATGGGAACAGCTATTTACAAGCTATCACCCAAAATCAAGTTCTGGGTGAAGAAAACCCAAATGTCAGGTAGGGACTATTCATGTCGAATGTGTTGAAGTTCACCCTTGTGAAGGCAGGATAGTAGCCTTTATTTCATGTGATTGTGAGATTTGCAAAGTTTTGTTCTGTGGCTCTAGTCAAGCCATCGTTACAATAGAATAATAAATAAGAAGGTGTTACATTACGTCTCAGTAGTTGGCAGTGAAACTTTTAAAGGATAATATTTGTATGTTTAAGAAATATGTACTTAATTTGCATTTCGTAATAAAGCAGGACAATTATGCATATTCAGTGTGCATCGATGCATCATTTTCATAAATAACTTCAGTGCATAGGACAGTCTGAGCATTAGCAAAATAAACCTGCTAGCTTTTCTTAATGTCAGTGAATGCTTTTATCAGCTGTGCCCAGTTAAAGCCCCCAGATCTTTGAATTCAAAGGACAGCATTCCTTTCAGACCACATCAGGAAAGAACACCTGGTTCTGAGTGCTTTCCAAGCAGAAATAATTTGGCAATCCACAATCTGATGACCAAAATGTTCTTTTCCAGATTAATAGGTACTTTTTGAACTCATGGCTATTTTGGGAGTGGTCCAGTAAGATATTACCAGAAAAAGATATTATTTTTAATTTGATGCTACCTGGAGCTTTGTGAAACATTGTATGCCATGAATGGAATAAAATAATTTGTTTAAAGCTTAAACACATAGGAAAAAAAGTTTAAGTATTACTGTTCTAGGAAAAAATCATCCTTTTTTCTTGTCTTGCTCTTTAAACTTATAATCAGTATGTTAAAATCTAGTCTGTGATCGAAAGAGTTTCAGAGATGAAGCTTTTACTTTTTTTTTGCAATTAAGCCTATAATAGCCAGGTGGAAATTATGGGCTTGTCTTACAAATGACATTAGAGACTCACAAATTAAAATGAATATAAATGACAAACAAAATAGCATTGAGAGATAATGTTTCCTAACTTAATTAGTAATCCTGTTGCAGAACACTGTTTAGCTAACAGATATTTTTTCCTAATATTATTTGTGAAAATGCGTCTTTAGAATTGGTGCATGCTCGTTATATGTTGTGCGTAATCATAGAAAGTTGGGAAATTAGTGAAGCCTGGTTTCCTGCAGATTTGTGCCCCATTCCCCGTAACCTCCTCACCAGGCAGGTGATTGTCCAGGCATTGCCAGACAGTGGCGTAACAGCTGAGTTTTGTCTGCCATGCCCTGAGCATGGGTATTAGTTTGGGTCTCGCTCTTTTACCCAGGAGATAATTTTCATAAAACTCATATGAACTTAATTAGCTTTTAGACTGTTTGTGCTTGAAATTGTTCATCTCTCTCGGAATTTCAGGGAAAGGACAGAAAGGTAGACAGACACACAGTGCAATCTCCTAAGCATTTTTTCTCAAGAAGAAGATAACTCAACTTGCACAGTAAAGAACTTGGAAATTAAGAAAAATAGGAAATTGAAGTATTACTTTCATTTGACCTTCTTTTGCGCATGCATTACAATGTCATTTTTAATTAAGTTCTTCAGTCCTGGTTTTCCCGTGGAGCTGCCCCACTCCTTTACCCAATGAACAACAGCTCTAAATTTTATATAATCCTGTCGGGTATGGGGTGAGGCTTCTCAGCTGTGTCTTATGGGTCCCTTCCCAAATACAAAGCTATTCTCTTTTCTCAAGGGCTCCACAAACTCAAGTGCCCTTTCTCTTCCTGAACTCCTCCGTGAGGTGTGTGAGTCGTCTCAAAAATAAACCCAGCTGCATAAGCATAAAACAGAGCCCTGGAAAAACCTCCTTTGGGTTAAAAGCACAGTTCTCCCTGACGTCGGTTGCAGTTGTGAATGCTCCATCCTTCCTGCAAATTGGATGAAGTAGCTCAAACGTAGCACCGGGAGGAACTGGACAGCAACTGGGGAAAGTCTGGCACGACTTGCCAGCATCATGCTGGGGTGCAGGGGCAGCTATCGGTTTTCCTGGGCACCACAGAGCTGCAATAAGTGTCCTTTTTTACCCCTGTAGTCTTCTGCCTATGCTTCGTGCTTTCCAAATGCTGCATTAAATACAGTGGTGGTTTTAGAGGGTTAGAGCCTTTTTTCAGTGTTTTAATTTATACTGCAACAAGATCCTTCTTGCCGCATAACTAGCTGGAGGCTATTTGCTGATGTCTCAAGAGGAGGGCGGCTTGAGACATACTGTAATGATATAGTCAGTCTGGTTTAAGATCTGAAACATCATAGTTATCTGATCCAGAGTGCTGATCCAGTATGGGCTCACTCTGCTGGGTCACTGGTATTAGAAAAGTTTTGACTGGTTGACTTTGTAATGGCAGACTTTGTGCCAAATAAAATATATTGAATCTTGCCTTAATGCAAGTACGGCATAAATTTTGTATCAGGCACAGAAATGTGATTTCATGTTTACACCCGATCCACATTAAAATTTTTACTTTTGGATGATCTGCTGATGCAGGGATCTTATGTTAAAGACGAAGTCCCTAGCCAAGAGGAGCAGCGTTGCAGGGAACACCCTGCTGCCTTGCCCGTAACACTGCTGATGAGTATGGATCGAAAATGGGAACCTTGAAGAGTATATTCTTCAGGTACTGTGATGAGAATCTAATCAAACATAAGGGAAACTGAGATTTTTGGGAGGCCGATAAGGGAACAAAAGCACAACCCCATCCAGAATTCAGCTTTTGCTATAAACCAGGGAAGCATAAAGCTTTGTACCAAAAAAAAAAAAAAAATTAAGTGGAGTTTGGTTAGGGAAAATGAAAGCATTTCCTGCAAAAGTCATTCTTGGAAATGGCTGAATTGTTTTAGCCGAAATGTTCTAAAACAAAACAGCATGATGTTCCCCAGTATGGAAACTTGAAGTACAAGTGGTTGCTCTTTAGCAAAATTATAAACACTTTAAAACCTGAAAATAGAAAGTGACATTCAGTGCTAGGCAAAGGTGGCACCATGAAATCTGCCCAACTTACATATAAAACCAGCAAATGCAACAAGGCTCTGGAGCAAATACAGGTTGTTTTTGCAAATACTGTTAAAGTGATTCTCTCTTTGAGGTTAGAGGCCATATGAATCATGTGATTTCTTACTAGAGATAGGGCCATCTGCCTCTGTTAGCATGAATTTGTGTTTCTAATAGCCATCTTAGTTAATTTTTCTAGCCAGCAAGTGAAATTTCTGATTTGTTCCTGAAGGCAACTTTGTGATTTAGCAGGTTAATTACAGCTTCAGATAAGCTTCTCATTCTGTTTTCAATATCTATGTGCATATTCTTAAGAGAACCTAAGCTTAAAACATGTAAAACCATGTAACAGTGATTATACTTGCATACAAATTTTTATCTGGAAATCATACATGTTGTGTCTCTTCTGAGAACGACCCCTTTCGAGCTTACATTGCAGCGGCTGATACATAGTGTGTGGCACAGACTTTTTGCAAAGCCATCGCCCTGAGGCAGCCCAGACCTAACTAGCAGACTGCGTCGTTGCAGCCGTGTCAGCGTGACACTGAGGTGTGCTGCACTGTCACCTTCGATCCAGTGCATTTACATCTCCAATAATATGTAACTATTATTATCTTTATGTACGGACGGGGAGATGCAGTCGAGACGCTGTAGTTTCTCTGAGGTCACGCAGCAAGCGAAGATGTGTCTCGTGCCTAGTTCTGCCTGCAGCGACTTCATTGCTGAACACTTCTATTTCTTTTTTTGTGTGTGTGTGTGTGTGTCTGCATGCGTGTTTCAGATTGCAAGTACACCTGCCATGCTCACTGCCACGATCTGGTGCACCTGGGCTGCCGGCGGAATGGAAAATTAATGGCCTGCCTCGCTCCACATGACACCTTAGATCCATCTTACAACAGCGATCAGGTAATAGATCTCGTGTTCGTGTAATTACTGCTTTCTCTTGTCAGCTCTGTAATGAAGTGTGGTCTGCCTGCCTCACCCGGCTGCTCAGGAACAATGTCTCGCTTAGGCACGGCCAGCAAAGCTGGATTTCCCACCCAGCGCGGTGATTTTGCAGTATGTTTGGGTTGAGCTACACCTGGCTGCTGCCCGCTGCGTCGCTCCTGCTCCAATTAGTTTTCAGCTAAGCTGGCTGAGAAGTAATCCCAAAAAAGGTATTTTCCCGGTTGGTTTGGGTCACTGTGGGGTTAGAGCAGGCATGTATGGCAGGGGATGAGAACATGAGGATGGAGCTGCTCTTCGGATAGGCTCGGCCGTACGGTGAAGAACCTCACAAACTGAGCTTGATGACCCAGGTGTCTTGTGCTGCTGGGTGTAGTGTCGCGAGGTGGCAATTAGAACTAAGGACTTGGCTATTTGTGGCCATTAAAGATCCTACTAGTTTTGTCTGGGTTTGGTGCTAATCCCCCAGTTCTCATCGAATCCCTCTTAGGGTAATTTCAAATTTCCTTGCCTGGATTCCCCAGCAGCTTCAATGGGTCACAGTGTGCCTCCTCATTTCCTTCCTTAAACCACCACAGAGCCTCACTCCTTGCATTTAACCCTCAACAGCAGGGCCTTTCTTTTTGTTCAGGGAACACATCAAAGCAGCGCTCTTCTGCAGACGGAGCAGGGGTCCTCTGAGAAGGAGGTTCATGCAGTGATAATGAGCCCTGTAGACCTTTAGTGCTGTGATAAAGGTTGTGCTGTGCTAATTAGCTCATGCCTCTTTGCATTTTCAAATACATTTACCTTTTGTCCTCCACAAAAGTCCACCCAGACTTAATCAGATGTAAATGTTGAACGTTTACACCTAACCAGTAGAAACTTCTGAGAGGGCACCAAAATTTCTCGGTGCCCTTGCTGAGCTTGCTGCATGTGCTCCACGCCACCACTGAGTTTTCTCTGCAAGTGCAGCATTTATTTGGTAGGAGAGATACTTGCTCCAGCCACCCAGACTGTGACTGAGGTCACAGTGTCTCTTGCGAGCTCCTCATGACTCGCTGTTGGGAAGAACAGAGAGGGAGATTCCAGATGCTGAAAGGAGGAGTAGCAGGGGTGGGGAGGAGGAAGGACATGGCAACGCAGATTTTTGAAGTGTGGGTGACTGTCAGCAAGAAAATACGGCAGGGGCAGAACGAGAAGACCATTAAAAGCCATTTATACTCAAAAAGCCATGTACAGCTTGGCCAGGAGAGATCTAAGAAAGAGGTAGTGGTGTCTGGGGTAAAGTGGCTATGAATACTGAGCAAGGAAACTGTTTGTGCTGTTTGAGCCTTACAGTACTCAGGGAGGCTGAATTTCGTGTGCGTTTGTTTCTATGCAGCAAGATTGCATTGAAGAAGTACTGGGTTTTTGCTGCTGATTCCTTCCTCTTGGAAGAAGTCATAGTTTGGCTGGTTGCTGTAGATGACGGCTTTTGCAAATCTCCCTTTTCCTCACTAGCGTCTGGGGCAGTATGTGTCTGACAACTGAAACAAGTGAGTGAGGATTCAAATGCTATTTTCAGCATTCATCATCCATCGGTTTTGAAGCAGCAGTCGCTGCCTGGGATGTTTCCTGCTGGGTGAAGTCATTTTCTCTGTGCACGGCTGCCCTGCATTCGCAGCGCTAGCACAGCTACTGACGGAGGCTGCAAGGTTGGTATCCGCTCCCTCCCTGCTCTGCTACTGACCTGCTCCTACCGCTTTGCCTTTCTAGACTTCCCGGAGGTACAAAGGAGCTGGAATTTTTAAAAATAATTTTAAGATCTGTGAATGGAAACATAGTTACAAGAGTTGGCGTTTACAAGTTATTATTTAATGAAAGACAGCTCAGCTGCCTTTTCAAAATTACTTTTCCCTTCTATGCTATAATTTTCTGGACTTAGTCTCAGCCTTAAGGTGATTTTTCATTTATGTTTAAAGTTTGAACCTCCATCTCACATATACAATTGAGTAGATGTTTAGTAGAAGATAATGAAGGACTCAGAGTATGGGAAAAAGGCTGAATCTATTTCCTCTACAAAATTATTTGTGCATTCTTATTCTGTGGATGGTGCCTCGTCTGCAGGGATTAAGTTAGACGCAGGAGTGTGCTTCCGAAGCAAATCTTCCAGTTGTCCTCACTTCCCTTGTTTTCGTTGGTATCAGCAAGCAGTCTTAGAGTGCATACACTCAGTTCCCTTTCAGATGAAAATTAGGCTGCTGCCCGAAGCCTCTGAGAAGAGGCGCTCCAGGAGCCTACCTCATGTGCTCTGACCGCCCATGGGCGTTCAGTCCACAGGAGCAAAACAGATTGTCTTCAGTAAAACCTGTGAAGTGTTTATGTTGAAGGTTTGGGGTTCTCAGCACCGCTTGCTTTGCTTTACAGAGCTGCTCGAGCTGCACCACAGTGTTTGCTGACGTAGGCGTCAGATAGCTGGCACAGAGCAGGCCCCAGCGAGAAGCAAACCGATAAGTGCTCCAGCGACGCCTGTGTTTGCTTTATCTGCATCGTGACTTTGAAAATCACATGGTGTGCAAACCCAGTTAATTTTGCATGAGCTATGCTAGTAAAATGCATAGCTGCAAAGAGCACACATGTATTTTGGGGATGTCTCACCAATATAGTGAGCATCGACTTAAAATATGAAGGGATTTCGGAGAACTACTCGGGCTTTGTAATATTTATGGAGAGGAATGACTTGTTAACCAGCCTTAGTCCTGTGCTTTGTGCATTTTCTTCCTATTGGGATAACCATTTTGTTTTGAAGTGTGATTTTGTTTTAAAAACAAAATAATTTTATGTGGGCAAATCACTAGTTTGAAGTTGTTATATTGGCGTTCTTATGCTAGTAGAGCTTAGATCTTTTCTTGTAAAGGGACATGGCACCTTTATCCTTGCGTAATGCCCTCCACACAGGGAGGTGATTGCTCTGAGTATGATGGTAGACATACGCTTTGAGACCCAGCTCTCTACAGCCTAAGACCATTTTAGACTGGTCAGGTAATGTGAATGTATCCCCTACTTGACCCGGGTGATGTAAACCGCACCTCGTCCTGCGAGCTCCCGATTCTGGATGCTCGTTCGTGCCCGTGCACTGCTCCATGTTCCCCCTGCCCTTCCACTCCCAGCGGTGCCGGTACTGAGGCTTTTGGACAATGCTGTTTTAATACAGGTCAGGGAAACGTTGTGGCCGCTAACGTTTGCTCTTGCAAAGCCCAATCAGCAATTTAGTTTGCAACACAGCTTGTGAATAGTGCTGTCAGCACAACGGGCTGGGTGTCGTGGTGGGGCTGGAACACCTTAAACTCCAAATAACCCTGAACAAACTTCTTGTTGAACCACAGTTTGAGAATCTGGGTTTAGGATTTCCCTTATGGGGAAGAGGAATTTCTTACAGCCACTTAACTGCTCATTTTACAAAAGGAGTCAACAGATTTCCAAGGGATTTCCATCCTGTGCAGTTCTGCCAGTGACTGGAGCACTTTGGTGCACCACAAGTGGTCAGATAGTCTCAGAATCTGGAATATGGACACACTGCTTGACTTTTTGTTAACAAGTCGTTGGAGCTCAAAAGGCCTGAACTTTGAGCTGCTGTGTGTGTGCGTATGTATACACACGTATATATTTCATTGTTACAAGGTCTAGGAAATTCTATTATGTAGCTATTCTGAGAGATCACTAAGGCTGCAGGGTTAAATACTGGTAGATGAAACTCACCATTTCAAACGTACTGCAAGTACCCAATGGCAGAAATATATGGCTCAGGTGAAAGGGCGGGGGGTGGCTTGCTAACTGTGTGGCCTTAAATGTTTCCCTCCTGAAAAGGCTTCCTATAGAGATTAAAGAGGAAATGATGGATCTAGGTCCTCTGGGATCTTGCAACAGAGCACTCAGAAAGAGCTGTGGAAGGAGCTGCCAGTTTCCTCCAGGAATGAGCAGAGGGGGGTGAATACAGCCCTTTTCCAGCAGTCCTCTCCTGTGCTACCGCATTGCCCATTACAGGAGCATCACCTTCTGACTGACACTGCCAAGGGCTTCTCAAAATCTAAGTATCGAAGCCGTTATGTGGACTTTCTTTCTTTCCTGTTTTTTTGTCACCCAGATGGATCAAAATGTAGAATTTATTTATGTATGAGCCACAGATACAATTTATTTTCTCCTTCAAGCTAACATGCCTTCCCAAAGAGGTCTCATTGCACTCAAATTTTCCCAAAGACAGAGGGTGGTCAGAGACGAGTTTTGTACAAGACCTGAGGCACTTGATAAAGTACAGAGAAGGATACAGGCTGTCCCAAATGGCTTGGATAGTAACACCCCACAGCTTACTTCAACGTGCATGAATCTGCTGTGGAGAAGACTGAGAGGATCTCACAGTGCAAATATAGAAACTTCTGGACCTGGATGGGCACTGAGGTTACTGTCTGAATGTAGCTGGACCTGAAAGTAGTTTCAGTTCTTCCCTCTCAGAAGTGAGGTAGTTTGACATTTCTTTTCAAAAATTTCCCCTTTGGGAAAAAATGGACAAACAAAGCAGAATATTGCGATGGAGGTGTGTACAGCTCTTGATTAATGATGAAAGCTACTGTTGAGCTATTGCCTGCTCTCCCATACCAACTCTTGGTCATGGTGTGTACTCTGTACAATGAGCATGTTTTTTTTATGGCTTGTGTGCTTCAGATCTCTGCTAAACCTGATTATGCTTGGTCGCAGTTGAAAGGAAGAGAGGAAAACTAAAGAACGTTTGTTTTGGCAGGCGAAGCATAGCTTCATTTTTGCCAGTGACTGGGAAAAATTTTAAACTAAACGTGGAGCTGATTTCGGTTCTAATTGTGAATATTACTCAGGCTACTTTTAGGGAAATCCATTTGGCACAAATAAAAGCCTTGATAGATTATATAAACTAGAAATTAGTCCTAAGCTTTCAAAATTTAATTTCAGGGTATCCACAACAGTTCTTGGGCCACTACCATCTGCAGCCTTCCTTCACAGGGGTATTACTAACGTGAGCTTTGCGCAGTACTGACTTAAGATCTTTAAACTATAAATTCATTGCAACATTTTAAGAACCCTAATTTATGATATCAGATGTTTGGACTTCTTTAGTATTCTCTGGAGTAGAAGTCATGGAATAGTCTGTTGTGTTTGCTAGAGCAGACAGAATAAACGCTTGGTCCAATGGTGACTGAGGCAGTAGTTGAATATTGCACACTGGACAAATCCAAAAGACACATTTAAACAAGGAGGGCTTTTTTTAAATGAAAAGTGGATCTTAAAGCCCAATCAGTGAAGACTGGGTGAGGCATGTGGGGAGTGGGCCTGTTTCATCGTACCACCCAATAACATAATACTAGAATTAATATTTTTAACAGAGTGGACTGCAGGTTGTTGGCACCTGGTGGGAATTTTCAGCCCATGGGAGCAATCAGAGTCATATTGTTGCATCACTATGGGTTTTAAGCATTATTTAAAAATCACACATTTTGATCAGTAAAGCTATCTTTAAACTAGTTTTTGTAAGTTTTTTTGTTGGTGGGAGTTTTTTTTGCATCTAAAGTACTTGGATACTATACAGGCCTAGCCTATCAGACAGAAAGGTAGCAAGGTCACTGTTTGAAGAACACATTGCTGAAACCCAGAGATCAATTATAGGTTGTTTAGCAACCAGATCACTCCAGCCAAACAGCTCTGATTTTCTAGTTACGCAGCAGAAGCAGGCAAGGCTTCAGATTACAGGAAAAAACTGTTATTAGACGGGGGGAACATTTAAAATGCACTTTTGATTTTTGCAGTTACATGTTCTCATATTCAAGACATTTGTATAGTCTCTCTAGAAAATGGTATGTGTTTCCCTAGTAATGCCTTTTTGTCAGCTGTCGTTATAAGATGTTCTTCCACCATTTATTTCTAATACAGACTATTCTTACCACACACATTTTTCCACAATCCTTTCCAGTTCCTGCTGTCAGTGTTGTGCTGGGTGTAGGATGTAAAATACCAACTGCATTTTTTTATTGTGGCAGTTTTTCTTCCTAATTCAAAGTTATTAATTTCTACCCAGTATCTCAGCAGGCGCAGCAGAGCACAGATGATCGCATTACAAATTTAATACAAATACCATAGGCTTGCACGTCCTGTGCGTACCGGGTGGTCACCTGATATTCAAATAGCATTGCCTAATCTTGTTGGAAAAAAAGGGAAAATGGGTCCTCTAAAACGTAAAGTTTCATGTATTGTGTAGGTTATATGGCATGATATAGCTGCACGCTGATGCGAGGGGCAGCCAGGCTCTGCCGGAGCAAGCCGGGGGGCTGGCAGCAAGCCAGGATGCTGAGGACTGTGCTGGTGATAGTTTGCAGTGAAGAGATCAGGGCACAGTTTCTTTCTTATCTTTCGGGTAGAATTTCAACGTGCAGATTAGGACAACGATCACTGGGGCAATTGATTTTGATGGGGCATGTGTGTTGGCTGCCTGCATCAAAACATGCGTGCTTGAAGAGGAGTATTTTGCTGTTACACGTTGTCGATAAAGGTTGTACATGGAAGGTGCCCAGTTGCAGGGTGATAAATCACTAACTATGATAGCGTCTTGAGTGCCTTACTCAATCCTGAAAACATGCAAAGAAAATGAGCACTGGAGGGGAAACTGGTAAGTGGGGAGTGAACGCCGGCCCCTGTGGGTCTGTCCCGGTGCAATCCTAGCACTGACTTTTCTCAAAAGTCCCTGTGCCGTAGATGACAGATGGACAACAAAACTTCACCTTTCTGTTAGAGATAGGCTGGTAAACAGGGTGACAGTGGCTTTCATTCCTCCCTCCACAGGCTGCCTGATTATTTACTTTATATCCATAAAACACCTCGACCTAAATGGAGTTACCAGCAGCTGCGTCAGGTCTGTCCTAATCTATTAATCCACAGAGGTGACTGGTTTCCAAGCAGCATGAGGGTCCAAAGAAATATTTAATATCATGCACTTGCTAGTGTGCTGATTCACGAGGCTGATTTTATTTTGTATTTGAATGTTCAGGAAGGTAGCTGGGCTGGCAACATGACTGCAGGCTGCTTAATTCACCCCACATAGACCTACCCTAAGCAAATAGCAAAATGACAGTGAGAGCTGATTAGAAGAAAAAGTCAGAACTATTGTGAAACTTGCATTCCATTTTCTCATCCAGATTGCCTAAAATATGCTTGGAGCTTCGCACTATGTCTCTTCTTTTTTTTTCTTTCTTTTACAGTATCAGGCTTCTTTTTTTGGCTTATGGCATTAGCAGCTGTTGGAAACGTACAGAGAAGAGACTGCTGCTGCCTTTTGACTCACTGCAGGAAGGGCATGATGCAAAACCTTCCCTGGTGGGGAAGGAAGGTGGGGAGTGGTTTCTGATTATTTTTAATGATAACATTGCTGGGTGAAGATATGAAAATATTTGTTCCCAGTCTTTGATCCAAGTAGCTTGCCAACCAGCAGCCCCATAGACAGCTGTTAGGAAAACAGGTAGAGAACAGAGCCCTGTGTTGTTCTGATGCAGTCCTGTTTATCTTACAGGATTGTAAAGCCTTTTTTCCTGGAGAGTCGGAATCAAACGACAGGAGGTAGCATTCTTCCCTACTGATTGACGGCTTCCTTTAACTGGGGACTCTTCCTCGATGCAGAGGAGCCCGCCTGTTTGCGTGAACCCAGTTTCTCGCCGGCTCCATGTGCTGCTGTGTGGCAGTTCCTTTTCTCCCAGGGATCTCGTTCTACAGTGAAGCTCCATTCCTGTATGTGTTGTCTCATGTTGGTCTGCTTAATGGGAAGTGTGGATAAGAACTTACATATTCCCCATTTACTCTGCAAATAGTGTGTATAAGTGCGTAAAAATTCAGTGATGGAGTAAGTGTTAATGCTTCAATACACTTACTGGGAAAGAGGAAACTGTCACCAGTTGCGGGCACTTAAAAGCAATGGCAATGAAGTCATACTAGCTACACTTCTGGGGAGTAGTCCTCCTGTTCCTACCCAAAGCATAAAGAAGTGGCTGGTTTTCCAGGATCGAAATGTACTGGGTTCGCACAGCCTTGTGGGAGATCTTGAGCAATAGTTACTTTGTCGTGTTTCCGTCTCCTTTTCTTTTAAGCTATTGTAAGCCTCCATTCCTGCAGCATAGGTCTCAGTGGGGACCTTGCACCTCTGGTTCCTGTGACCTTCTGATCCTTTACTGCCAAGCAAAAGAAAGTGCCCGGATACAAAAGGCTGTTGTGTTGTTTCTTCTGAACACAGAGACAGACCTACAAAATGTAGACTCCTACAAGCTTTTTAGACCTGGTTTGTTCTACAAACAATATGCTGGTGATCAGTTATTAATTTTTTTTGTTTCCATGAATGTTTATTTCACAAGTGATATAACAACCCTTTCAAAAATGAGATAAGTCCCTTCATCACTTCATTCAAGTTATGGTTGTGATATTCCAGATACGATTTTTTTCCACAGGTAGTTTTGCATCTTGATCCTCTTTCAGCTGTGACCTTTAGATTTCTAATGACTCTTGTTTAGTTTGTACCTACATCTGTTTTGGCTTGCTGAGAAAAGAAATTCACATATTACATGGAATAAAAAAGGAAGAAAACATATTTGAGAGATGTGGCATACTTAGCAAGTAAAGTAGTTTTTCACTGGAACCGCTTTTATTAAGCATATCTTCTGTATATTGTCTCAGCAATCATTTTGCATGTAATCTGCAGGCATGTTTCAGTTGGACTGACACAGAGGAGCCTACATGACTGCTTCCTCTGTGTGCATACCGACTGGGGAGTGCAGCCGCTTCCATTTCATTTCCCCTCAGTTCAGGTCTGGACCACCTGCAAAGCCAGGATCCTGGTCAGAAAGAGAGGAGGCTGCAAGGTAGAGTGGTGTGTTGTTTTTCCTATAAAATATATACAGCATCCTGAATCCTCCAGCCACTTCTCTTTTCTATGACTCAGTTCTTAATCAAGAGGCCTCTCCTAAGGATGAGTTTTGGATCAGCTCATAGCCCAGATGATCAGGGAGCCATGCTGCTTGGATGCTGGACGGTGCCCCAGGAAGATAAACCCAATAGGTCTTTGCATGCCTCCCCTATGTGGATAAACCCTAGAGAAAATGGGAAAAGTCATCTTCCCTTTACCTTCAAGGAGAAAACTTTCATAATGAGACCCCAGCAGGTCTTCAGACGCATACATTGCAGCTGGTCCTGTGAACCAATGGAGAGCTGCAGGTGCCCATTTCAAGTATTTTACCTACTGATGTTCTGCAGTCAGCTGGATAACTGGATACAATTATTTGCTTTGCCTAAATCATATCTCATGCTTCTCCATCTCTTTCTCTGCCAGTGCTTTCAAGTGTGTATGAAGCCATGGTCAGTCACCTTCTAAGGCTTTCTCTTCTCTGAGAGAGTGTTTACAGCAAGATAAATACAATCACTGATTAATTTGGTTTAGAATTCTAAGCGAGAACAAAGCCGTGGTGATAGTTACCATGGGGCAGCAGGATGAGGTCAGCACCGTGCATCCCGCCTGGGGCTGACCTCACCTAGCTGACTTCAGGATGAAATTATGTTGTCTTTATTTCACTAAGCTTTTTTATCTCAACGACCTTGTCAGACAATTCTGCAACATTATTCCCTGGGGAAGGAAGGAAGACCTGTGTATAGGAAGGCTGACCACTACTTTTGTATTTCCCAATACCCTTAAACTTGAGTTTAGAGGAACATTGTTCTCAGTACTCACTCCGCTCTGAGTTTTCCATTTGCACTATCCTCTCCCTTCGACCTTCCTTTTTCCATCCTGGCTGATACTTTCCTTTACAGTAACCTTGAAGAGAGATTTCCTTATCTGCGTACATGACTAATCAGTAAGGTCTTATGATTATTATAAAGCAATTTGTTGGAGGTAGGAATTAGAGCGTGAAACTGGGACTGAGGAAGCCAGATTTGCAGTCCTTGCTCTGCTAATGACTGATTAGATATGGCCTTCAGCAAGTCAATTTGGCCTTGGTTTTCAGATGTACAGATTTAATTTTTAGTCTCTCGCCTCCGGCTTTCTTTTCTTCCTTCTTCTAAGAGGGAGGGAGGTGCCCACCGTATGCAAACCTGCTACTTCATTCTACCTCAAATATGTCTCAGTCTGGGGAGGCAAAAGTGGAAGAAGTTTTTGGAAATGGTGACACTGTGAATAATGTTCCTTGCTTATCTGCTGCTTGTAGTCACACGGAGGATGAACTCTTTGTTGCAAAGTTTTATAGCTGAATAAATGCACTCTGTGGCACTGAGTATAATTCTGAGAACATGATTGTTTCTTCTTTAGGGTTTGCCTGTAACTTCTATGAATGTTCCTGAATTTGTTAAAGAATCCATAATCTGGGGAAGGAAAGCAAGGGTGAATTCTTAAAATTGAGGATTACAGATAGGGTAAGTTCAGCAGTAATTCAGTATGAGAGTGGAAGGATTAGTATCTCTGACAGCTGCATTTGTGAAATATGATTTTACTGAGTTAATTGTATTTTTTCCTCTCAATTAACAGATACAGCTAGAGACAGGAACAACTTACTGGATTGAATGAATACAAGAAATAAGTGTTTTAGAAATATGTAGAATCAATATTTCCAGTTTTAATTAGGCAGCTGCTGTCCGTCTGAGAAGTGTCCTTAGCATTACTCTTCGGGGGTAGATCAGGGGTCCTCTCCTTTGGCTGAACCATCTTTCTGAGATCCTGTGCTCTGGCTCCCAGCAGCAACCTCCCAAGCTGTGCTGGGCTGCACAGCTCCCACAGCTTCCCCCGCATTGGCGGGCACTCCCCCAGGCCGCTGGGCTTCACCCCCTTGCTGCCAGGTCCTTCTGCCCCGCGTAGGGGTAGCTTGTCTCTCATCTATATCATCCGTGGTGGGACTGGAGAGAGGAGAGACTTTCACTGGTAGAGAAAGAGGAAGAGAGAAACAGAAAAGGGACAAGGAGGGGGCTGACACGAGCCATCTGGATTTTTGCTTCTTGTCTCCCTCTGTCTCCCATCACGCAGCCTGGACATCCCAGGGCAGCCCCACTCTTGGGCTTGAGAATCACTGCATTGGGTTAGACAGTGAAAAAGGAGATGTGGGGTCCAGCAGAGTCAGTGAGAGCAAGCTTTGCTGCAACAGATCCAGTTTTGCTAACAGTTTGCAAACATCTATTAACCATCTTCTTTTTCCTTTAAAGTGTCCTCAACTTGCAATTTTGACTCTTCTTTGGACTGAGGTTGCCTGCTGCGGAGTCAGCACAGCGTGTCCCAGAGCTGGGGACGCGAACTGCCCTGCGTCCCGAACCAGAAACAGAGGTTAGCAGACACGGGGCCTCTGATGCAAGGGGAGTGTTCGTGCCTCCATCCCACCCACCCCAAGCTACCAGATTTTAAAATGAGTTGGTCATGGTCCAGCAGTTGGCAGCATTTCATAGACAAGTCCTCTAGACTGTGCTAAAGCACTGTGCGTAAGAGCAGTCTTTCCTGGTCGTTCCACACTCTTCCCCACGCTTTGGTTTCTTTTAGGTCACCTGTGGTTTTTGGCTGCAAGTAAGAAGGCAAAAATTTCTGGCAATTCTGCTGTAGTCAGATTTGGCAGTTTCACCCGTTACTTCCAGTAATTATCTCCATGTCACAGATATGCCCTCGGTGCCAGTTTTAGCAAACCTTCCACCTTTCTGGTGTTTTAGTAAGGAAATGGATTCTTTAGGAAATCGCTTTCCTCTGAGAACAGCCCCTGCTTTACGAATGCTCTTGCTGTGTCTTTTGGAAAAGGCTGCGTTTGAAATTTGAAATATGCTGATGTGCAAATCATTTCAATAGCTGACCTGCAGAATCTCTTGGCAGGGCTGATGCAGGCAGTTTGCTCCGCTTCCAGCTGCCTGCTTCATTCTGGCAGCCACACACCTTCTGGCCCAGATGCCTGCAGCCTCTTGTCCAAGTTAGGAGCTAGATGAATTTTACACCCTGTCCTGTAAATGCACCTGAGCTTATTATCTATGCAAAGTATTAGACCTAAAGCTCAGGCTGCCTTTTTCTTCCCAAAGTTATTTTAAATGAACCCAGTAAAGCTGGGTTATGGATTTACAGTGGTGGATGTGCCTAGCAGAGTCCCAGTGAGGAGGGGGGTGAATCGTTGCGTTTCCCTGTAAGGGTATCTGCCGACCGCAGAGCGGTGGTGAGCACTGCCAGCCAGCCTGAGCAACAGCAGGCAGGCCTTCGAAAGCAGCAGAGCACGCAGAGGCAGATCCTCCCGAAAGAGCAGATGCCGGAGCAGATGTTAAGGCCGCATTGAGGACCGCTGAGCGCAGCGTGGGGGGAAGTTGTGGCGGGAGATTGCTTCCAGGACGTGTATGTGAAATTCTTAGGTATGGCTCACAGCGTTGTTATGCCTCTCTGTTGCAAATCCTCACAGCCCTGCCACAAGCCTCTTCTAAAAAGTTTGGCGGAGTTTTCCTAAGTTTATTTAAAGCCAGGTCTTTGAAACAGTTTTTAAAAAGACCTTCAGACCCAAACAAAATGAAGGTAGATGCCCTAATGCACATAGCAAAGAGTGTGAGCTCTTTATCACTGTTCTGCTGTGATATTACATTCAGGGACATTTCTGACATGTTTTGAGGTCTGCAAGCTCACTAACTGCTTTCTGTCCTCGAGGTACAACCCGTCTTTCAATTATCCTGTGACTCTGCTAATTTGATTGCATGTCAGGGGAGGGGAGGAGCACCCACAGTGTTAAATTACCTGCACATATGGACATATGGACACATCTGTACATCTGTTGAGTCACATGAGCATAATCTGTTTGGCCATGCATTGCTGTGGTTTCTCTCCAGGTCTGCCACTCCAGACAGCGAGTGCAGGCGGGAAGACACTGTGCTGCCCCACATTTATGTGGGGGGTCTGGCACTGCCCCTGCGGAGCAAGAGGTAGAGGGCAGAGGATGGAGACAGTGTATGACTGACGGGAATAAGCACTGATCAGCAAAACTCAAAGACAAGGTTTGAGGAACAAAGACCATCCCTCTGAAAGCAGAAATAATGTACTGGTTTTGCCGGATGCAGTTTTCTAATGGTTGGCGTTGGTGGGATGCCTTTGTAATGGCAGCTACCCAGACAGATCTGGGATCCCAATGGTGTGTGGCAGTAGAAAGTGCTTGTGGCTCACGCGGGCTGGTGCTTTGTGTCCCAGAGTACTTTGTGTTCTTCCCCTGCATGGAGTTTTCAACCTCTGACCATGACATCTTTACCTTGGTGTTGTTACAGCAGTCCCCCCTGCCCTGGTGCCCAGCCTGTTTTCCTCTTGGGGAGCTCCGTTTTGCCTGGAGGGATGGCTCAGCTGATGAAGCAGCTGCTGTGCTGTGGCAGGTTTCAGCCTGGTGCTATTAAAATTAAAAAAAAAAAAGAAGCAACAACAAAGTCAAAATTGGTTCCAGTTTATCCTAACCGTCTAAGCCCTAAATCGAGGCAGTTCAGCAGCTGCTCCATGAACAGCTGAGCTGCCTGTGTGGAAGGACTGGGAACCTCTGGGAGAGTGGCAGCTCAGATTGATGGCTAAAGGCGAGAGTAACTACTTCTGTCAGACCTCAGTCTCTAGGTGCAGCAGTTGCATGGCAAATCTCAACACAGCAAGGAAAATCACAGCTGTGGGAGATCTCTTCACGAGTCTGTAGAGAGCATTTTTATGTCAGTGACAGAAAAGAGAACATGTTGAAACAAAGTGTTCAAATGTTGTAGGAAAACAGCTATATTTAGCAGCTCTAAAAATTGCTTAGTACCAGACACGAAGGAAATGGCTGTGGCAACCTACGCTCTCCCAGTTTCACCTGTTGTGGCATTTCTTAAGCCTAGAAATATCTATAAAATAAGTAACAAAGCAGTTAAACCTTCCCCAGAAGAGGTGTAAACAAACTAAATTCACTTGCTGATGCAGCTATTGCTGAACTATGAATTGACCTTGAGCTGTGTCGATTTGCTGTAATGCAAACCATCTGCAGGCTGAAACAATTAAAGCCTTCAGATCTCCTAGGAGTTTCCTTCCTCCGATTATAACTTATGTGCTGTGGTAGAACATAGAGGTAAACAGCTAGTTAGTGCAGACCTCTGTGTCTGTGTAATTTTATGGTGCGGCACATACAAAACCATTTCCGTTTGAAGTGGCAGTCGGCTTTCAAGTAGAAAATATAGCATATGCTTGGTGCCGAATGCTGGAGTCACAGCCTGTGAAGCAGACGGAGTTGGACACATCTGCTTCGCCTCCTCTGCTTCCCTTCCCCCAGCTTCTCCTTCGGACGTACCATTTTCTGTGATTTTTAACCCAGTTTCCGTAAAGCGCAGGTCGTGCAGGAGATGCAGTGCTGACATAAGGCCCGCTCTTGTGTGATGCCCCCGTCCAACTTGAACCACCTGCCTGCCTCCTCAAAGAGCGGAGTGTCAGTAGTGCTTCTGTGCAGTGAGTCCGTGGCTGTGTCCGAGGAAAAAGGATTGGATAACAATTACTTGCGATTTTATAAAAATCTTGCTTACTTTACAGCTAGCTGGGTTTCCAGAAGCTCAGAGTTTAACACCTCTTTGAAGCCTTACAAAATCAATCTACGGCCATGGCAGCAGAGTTTGGATATTGCTGTGGTGGGAAAATACCAGAGACGTTGCTTTTGTAGGATCTCTTTATGATTTGCTCTTCCGCAATTGGCAAAATTTCATGTTAAAAGCTCAGCAGTGTAAAACCTCTTTTACACGTTCTTCCACGATTTCTCTCCATCCAGATGATAACAGTATTAAAATCTTGAATCTTCCATTTTCAAAACACAGCTATAGTAATCGTCCAAGCTTAGTAAAATCAGAAACGAATTTTATTTTGTAAGAATAGGGTGCTTTTTTTCTGATTTTAGAAAACAAGGTTAGAAACAAGTGTTAGAAACTTGTTTTTATAAAACAAGCTTAACATTATAAACAATGTAAGCATAAGTAACAACTGTAAAATTAAATTAAATTAAATATTCTGCTTTTCAAGTTAGGAATGAAAAATAATGCGTAGATGTAGCACAGCATCTGAACCAGCCGTGGCTGTTTCTCTCTGCGGCCAAAGGCGTCCGTCCCCGGGAGCGAGCCCTGGCCTCAGGCCAGCCAGTGCGGAGGGGCTCAGGTCCATGTTTCTCGGAGCAGGCTGTGTCCTATGCCCCCGCACCCGTGCACTCAAGATGCGGCATGTGTGCTTTGTCGGTTCAAATTGCCTGGAAAACCGTGAGGTGAGGCTGAGGAGGTGATGCTGGCTGGGACAGTGTAAGAGGATGATGAAGAGCTGAAGAAGGCTGAGGGGTCCACGCTGCCAGGATGGTGTGATTTCTGATGCTGGCTACCCCTAGAAACACCTGTGGGGTTTGTTTTGAAGGAAATGCATTGATTTGCTGTAAAAGAGGGCCCACAAAAAGAAATAATGTGTCAAATAAGACTATATCACAGCACTAGACCCTGGGACCTAGCTGGGAAGCTGAATTATTTTGCAGTGTAGGTTCAAGTCCTATACATCATAGGTGATCATAAAAGGCTACCTCTAACAAATAGGCAAAAGTATACCAAATGCCAGATTTACAGTTTCCTTTGTGACCTGAGTACTGACCTGTGTCTGACCTGTGCTTCAGGCTAGAGAGGTGATGAGGGTCTTGGTCATGCCCTGCACGCAGGGCTGGGGCGATGTGTTAAGCTCGAGGCAGTCACTCATGAAAGAGGCATTTCCCAGCTTACAAATACATGCCTTTGAGACCCAAATATATCCCCTTTGTGTTTTATTTTTTTTTATAACATCAGGGGGTTTTCGTTAATGAAAGAAATAAAAATAAGTAATGCCAACTTCCCTGCATCAGCCCAGGGCTCAGGCTTTGACCTCCTCACCCATCGCAGGACCAGACGTGGCAGCAGGCAGAGGCATAAACAGCTTCTTTCCCTCGGGGTGGGATGGTGTTCCTGCTGCATCTAAGCACAGAGGTTGCTTTTCTTCCCTCTGGTCATCCCTTTTTTTTTCCCCAAAGTGCTTTTGCTACATCTGATTGATAAAATGTAGGCAGAGGAGAGCAAGAGCCGTACGGAAGCAGGACGCCTCTGACAAGGCTACAGCCCCGTGGGGTCTGCAGCTCTGCAGGACTTCTCGTTGATGTCAGACGTCCACTCCCTCCCTTCCTCTTCCCTCTATATGTGAAGCCGGGTGGCTGACTTTAAATTTCCTAAATTGAGGATTTGAGATGCTGTGTGTACATCATTCCATCTTTGAAAGAAAAAAAAATCACTGTATTTTCCATTTTTTGTTTTTTTTCCTAATTCTCCAGTATCTTCTCAGCCCTGATTCATACGCTTTCTGTAGCTGCCCTTTCACATAGAGTACGTTTGCCATCATTTTCCTTTCCAGCTTTTCAGTGTGTTTTTTCTCTAAATCTTCCTTCAAAATTAGAAACATACATCTCAGCTTTCCTAGACATGTGCTATTTTTCCACCCAGAAATCTCCCTGGTCATTTGTCTTGGGATTATCAGGAATTCTGGAGAGAAAAATCTGATTCTTATTTCAAAATACTGCCTTTTCTCTTTGTTTTTTTTACTTTGCCTGTTTGCCTGTTTCTCACTTCTATTTTTTTCCACTCCCTGCATTCCTGTCTCTTCTTTAAAGTCTCTCCCTACCTTTTTTTACCCCCCTGCACCGGTGCTCTCGCAGCAGGGGAGGAAGAGAGCGCAACAGCAAGGGTGGGAATTGGGAAGCTCTTGGGCCAGCACATGGGGCATGGACCAAATCTGAGAGGAGTTAGTGAGATTTAGCTCAAAGACAGCCTGATTCAGGGCAAAGTTTTCAACGGTGGTCACATCCTACTGAAAATGTGAAAAATGTTAATCTTGTGCAGCACTGCAGAAGTGTGTGTGTGTGCATGAGGGAAGTAATTACCTTGCATTAGCAGCTGGCAGCTCCTCCGTTGCCTGCTAGGCTGCAAGCTGGGGAGCAAGTGGGAGGCACGAGTGGGCGAGCAGGGATGCCCTGCTGCAACCCCCGGCATTTCAGCTGGCAGGGCTGGCTCGGCAGGAGTAGGGCACAGCACTTCAAGGGTAATTTTCCCAGATTTTTCCAGCTAAGGGCGGGCTGGATGGATTAGACAAGCATTTCAGCAACAAGTTGTTGGTTCTGTTGTCCTGTCAGACACTGCTGTCTTTCTGGGATGCTTTCCTTCATGGGCTGTTGTCAAGATGATTTACTAGAAAGTCCTAAACTTGCAGGGACAGTTTCTAGGGTTTTTCTATTCTCTGTCACCATCAGACTTACTAAACAGAGCAAAATGCCATCTGGTACACAGTATGACAGGACAATATCTTGTTCTTTGTCTAGGAAATGACAATGTGGACGTGATTCCCTGACCAGAAGGCCCCTTCCCCCACCAGTTCATCAGTTTGAGGGCAGATGCTGGGAATCAGATTGCAGCTACAGCACATTAGGGCTCACATTTTCGTGGTATCCACAAAGCATGCCGAGCTTCCACAGTTGTGGTTTCTATACTTAAAACAGAAGGTCCTAGTTAATTTTACTGCCTCTAGTATTTTTACGTACTGTTAGCAATTAGGAACAGAATTAAAAGTAGAAGAATGTCTGTTTTCTGTACACTTTATTATAGAATATTTCCTTAAGATTATATTTTCTCGTATAGTAGCTCTACTGCTTACCCTGGCAAGGCATGGGTGCTTGCAGAGAATTAGATGACAGAGCTCCCAGGCCTTTGAGCTTCGCTTACGCCAACCTTAGCTTATACTTATGTCTGACTATTCACAACCACGGGACTGTGCGGGTAAGGACGAATTCTTCACCTTTTTATTGAGTTGGGGCTTCTGGGTTACATCTGGGTGCTGACAGACTTGTGATCTGATGTTGTTAGGGCTGGCATACACTAAAAAGGCCATTGCTGCAGGGAACAGACTGCCAGGTGTAACATGGGTCTCAGCTTTGAACTCTTACTACTGCTGGCACATCTACTGATCTGTTTGTGCCATGAAATCCAGCCTTTGAAACGAGAGTGAGGGGCAGGACAAGACTCACTTCGGCACATTTGCACAGCACTCTGAAACCCTCCGATGAAACGTATGAGAGACATAAGAAATATTTATTAATTGTTTTTATTATAAAATCTACATTTTTATACCTGTGACAAGAAAGCATGTGTTCAATAATGCAGTTTATAGTCAACAGGAGAGGAAGAAAGGAAAATTGCTAGCAAATATGTCTGTTTTGGAGAGCACTTCTGCCTAACTGGGATGCAAATAACCTGCAAGTATAATGCACACAAGTACAGCAGAGGACTGCTTTATGAGCTTTATCAAAATCCTTTCAAAGGCAGTGGGAGTCTTTCAGCTGGTCCCGGTGGGTTTTGGGGCAGGGCAGGATGCGGGAAGGTTGGTGCTCGCGGCACATGGTGAGGCCAGACTCCATGGAAGTGTCCTCAAACTGCAGAACTCCCTTGGCAAAAGTTGTGCTTGTGGTCTTACACTGGACAGCCTTGAGTCATCTTGCTAAGCTGGATAGACAACACTCAGATCTTTCTGAGATAAAAAAAAGGTATTTCTTGAATATTCTGGGAAACTGTCGAACTCTAACCCGAGGATGATGGTAACTCCAAAACTATTAGGAAGGTACAGTTTTATCTTTATAGCTTTAGGTAGTAACCAAAATAAAGCCCACAATCCTCCAAACTATGTGCATGTTTGAAACTACGAGTAGCTCTATTAATTTCAGTAAGACTGTACATGTGGATAGGTGGCCACAGGTATGCAGCATCGTAAAAACAAGACAGGCGCAATCTCCTTGTTCCATCCCCTTTCTGTCCCCCTTCAAAATAACGTAGGTCTGACTGCTCAGAGCACAACCTCTAGATGGGATGGGGTAGGTGAACTTGCTCTGAGTTCTGTTGTCTTCTGACCAGTCCAAGTAGGGTAGATGAAGACCACAGATCTGGTGTGTGACTGCAAGTGCGTGAACATGTGAGTAAGAAAGTGATTACGTAGATTACTTTTAGTTTCCAGGTATCCCTTTTGTTTTGAGGATTCTGGACAAAAGAGTTGCACCAAGGGGGCTTAAGGGTTGGGCCGAATTGAGAATTTTAGGAGCCGGAAAAGGATTCCTGACAATGTTGTCTAAGGTTGTATCCGCCATAGCAAGTACACGTCGCCATGGCATTTCTTCGCCAGGAGATGGAGAGAGGCTGTTTAGCTGGCTCCTGTTTGTTTTCAGTCTGCACCCATGTGCCTGCGTGGCTGGAATGACCTCGTTTGAATTAGCAAGTCGCTGAGTATGAATCAAAGGGCAATTGTCATTGCTGCCAGTGGTACTAAACAGACCTGAGCTATTAATTCAAGACAAGTGGGAGAAATGAGTAAACAGAAAGTTTACTGGTGTAAGGAAACTACAGGCCTGAGTGGATGTCCTGTGTTGGTTGTGTCTCAACTTTATTGCTTTGCTTTGATCATTTGAAATTACCACTGTTTTCAGCTGGAATGTCGAAAAAACTAAACCCACATGCTTGCTGCATTATTTATTCTGATTTTAAAGGGATAGTCTGTTGCAAACTCTTTCTGCCTCTGCAACTTGTTTTTGGGTAGTCTTTGCTGTACAGCCATAATTTACATAATGAACGTCATGGAATAATTATATTTCCCTGTAAATATGTTAAAAAGAAGCCAAATCCAACGTGCTCTTAGGTAGGAGCCCTTCTGGATTTCAGTCCTAAGCGTATCTTAACATTTAGTATGTCCCATAGGGACTAATCATCGATAAAGCTATGTACATGCCTTTACAGGATCAGAGCTGGTGCTTGCAGAGACATGTGAAGCCAGCATATGTGAGGGAGAGGGGAAACCACAGCACTCCAGAAGTGACCAGAAGGGTTCCTGAAGCAGCCAGGGGCTGGGGGCACCTTGCAAATTCATAGCAATTATAAATACTGCTAAGGTCGTTAATGAAACTGTCCCTGCAAAACACCGGTGAAACCAGGGGAAGATAATGCAGGTTTAGAGGGAGGTAAGGAAGCTTAGTCCCTGCATGGACCCTTTCCCTCCTACAGCCCATGTCCTTTCCCCTTCGCTGCTCCCACCCGGCTGGAGGCTGCTGCCCGCCTACCGCAGGTCCTGTCTGCTCGAGCGTGGGAGCACCCTTGCAGGGTTTCACCCAGCAGGGACTGAAGCCCAAGCAGATAGGAAAGGAATAATCTGTAGACTCTTCTCTTGAGATCTCTGCATTGCTGTTTTTATTTTAATAGAAACGTAGTGTTAAATGCTACAGGACGCTCCAAGCCCATGCCCTATCTTGCTTTTAGCTTTCCTGCTCCTTTGAGCCAGTGCCTTTTGATGTAGTCTGGCAAAAATCTGGAGAAAAGACCACAGCTTGTGTGGAGAAGTGAGCATCTTGGTCGCGGGGCTCAAAGCAGCGTTACTGGCCGAGTGAATGTTTAGTAGCTTTCCCGTTGTAATGAGTCCTCCCAGTTTCTATGTCAGAGGGCTGAGGGGATGTTTTAGAAACATGTAAACATCATGCAGTTGCTGATGGGCTTAATGTAAACTCTATAGGATGTTTTATCAGTAGTCCCTGTGTTTAGTCTGGGAAGCAGAAGAATGGGGGCAACAAGAAGAGTCCTCAAATACCCAAAAGTTTGCAATAAAAAACAGTGAAGGACTGTTCTCCTTCTCTTTGTTTTGCTAAGAAGCTAATGGCCAAGGTCAAGGATTTAAAATGGGATGTTAAGGAAAACTTTCTAACTCAATAAATAGCTTAAATTCTGGAAGGGGTGACCGTTAGGGTAGATGCTACACTGTGGTACTGTGTTTCAAGAATAGGTTAGCTGCGTTAGGGGTGGTGTAAAGTCCTTGGTTCTTCTTCAGAGCAGAGGATGAACTTACTGAACTACCCCTTGCAATCCTGTTCAACCATAATTTCCCGTGGTATTGTGATCACTTCATTAAGGTATTCTAACACAAATAATTAAGGTATTACAAATAAAAAACGTATTCTAATACAAATAAACAAATGAAGCTGTGGGACCTTGTGAAGCAGTCCAACTTTATGCAATTCAATGTATTGGTTCTAAGGGTTATTTCAGTTATGGTAGTTGAAAGTCCTAATCCTTGCCAGATTCATAAAATTTCCCACACCTATTTTGCCATTTAGGAAGTTCAGCTTTCATTTCCACTTTTCTGGAAGCTATGCATTTCTCCAAACTGGCTCTCCAAAACCACAAAGTGGTTTAAAGCTGAATTTTATTCTTCAGTGTAATAGTGATTTTAAATATTGCTTTTCCCCCTACACAACAAATAACTATATGTCACATGGGTTAACTTTGCCCGTGATTGCTTTTTATTAATATTTTATTCATGAGAGTCTTGCTTTGGAACACAGAGTGCCCACTACTATTTTTGGCTGTGTTGCTTGGGTCACCACTTTTAACTGGCCTTCATTGGCTTGAACGGGCTATAGTTTAAAAATATTCTGAAATTCTATCTGCGTCATCTAGCTTTAATAAAAAACAAAAAAAAGTTTCTTCTCCTTTTATTCACAGGTGCATTTGTAGCACTACTTGCCACTCAAACTTAATTGTTCATTTAAAAAAAAAAAAGCATCTCCCGCTTCTTGCCAGTTGCCTGTGTGATCCTATGATAACTGATTGCCAGCTTAATTTGTCACTGGATTGAATTATTTCTTGGAAGGACTGATTAAGAGCCTCCCAATTCTTGTCTGTGTTTTAAATCTCTCTCCTGTGCCACATTCCTTGTCTTTTACCTTCATTATTTTTACCTAATGCTTCAATAATTCTGCTTAAGAAAAAGTACACTTCAGAAGGCTTATTACTAACTTTATCTTGAGACATGGCTGTCTTTGTTTTCATTATGGAGTGTTTTTTTTTTTGGTTGACTATTTAAGAGGCCTGTCAGCGTGGACCAAAACTAATGCAAGGCTGGTAGTGTAGAGGGTTCATTGCAGCACCTAACAAAGAGCCTTGGATGATTCTTACGCAGGGAAGATCAAGAAGTCAGTTTGAGAAGGTGCAGAAGTACCTGTCTGGGGGCAGAGACCTTAGAAATAGGAACAGAGAATAGCCTGGGAACAGTGAAATCCACAGCGGTACCAATTCATCTTTTAGTATCAGCCTTCCAAAATAATTGATAGGATTTGGATGCGTTATTTGCAAGCACGAAGCAAGTAAAAATTAAAAGGCATCGCATCTGTTTGTACCTTCATGTGAATTGTTTGATTCAGTGTCATGCCTGAAAAAAATTATAGTAAAATATAATTGTCAAATTAAAAATTAAATATAAAACGAAAAAATCACTGCCAAAAATAGTAGGCCTAAAAACAGAGCTACAGATGATGCATGAACTCATATTGGGAGATACATCAGGAAAAACTTGAACATATTTTCTCCGTTGTTGCTTGTTGCAGCAGGAGAAAACGATACTGTAAGTCTTCTGTTGTTATCAATGTAAATCATGCTTCACAGACAAGGTGAATGCCATGCCTTGCTGCCAGAGAATGTAAAAACTCGAGCCCAGGACTTGCAAGTGGTCTTGCACAGATGGGCTGGAGCTCCCTTGCAGCAGCTTATTGTCTTAGCAATCCTCCTTGCCAGCTCAATGGTCCACCCACGCACCCTCAGGTTTGGGGCTGCAGCCAAGCAAACAAGCTGCACACACAGTGCCTTTTGCTGCTGGGGAGTCCATCGAATGTGCCAGCGGATAACATTTAAAAACACCTTTGTAGTCTGAAAACACAAATCCCGTCTTGTAGCACACCTAAGTTGCTTAAAATCCTTCACCTCAATCATGATCACGGTCAGGGGCGTTTTATCCAAACGCTTTGTAAATGAGGTCACTGGGTCTCGGACAGGTTCGGAGGCAAGCCCAGCCGAACTCTGGTGGGACTTCTTTTGGTATGGGTCTGGTCTTGGCGAGCCGGGTAACACAAAGCTCATTTGTCTAAAGCAAGTAATTTAATATGTTTTAGGCACATTAAAGTAACCTGGCATTCAACTTAAAGCTATCTTGAATGCCATGGGGCTTTACAGTGCCAACAAGTAGGCTCAAGATCTGACACATTTGCATTTATGCTGTTAGACTCAATTCCTTGTTTTTAAAAGCTACGCAGCCTTCTAATCTTCCAGATGCTAAACTCCATACAAAAATCTGGGAGAATCAGAGCTGATGTGAAAGTAAGGATTTAACACTGCCCAAACCTATTAACTGGTTTTAGATTTCAGTACAAGTTGTTTTGCTGGTGTTGAGGTGACTTTACCAATACGTACAGGATACCAGTGCGGCGGGAAGGGCACCTAACTGGCAGAGACAGACCCAGTCCCCACTTGGTTGGGGGGATAGGAACATGGCAGATGAGGAGTTTGTGAGGGGCCAGCGAGGTGGGGATGGGGAAGAGGGAAAGGAGACAGCAGCTAATGGCGTCCCAGACCATGGGAACTGGCGTGTTGGCCTAGGCCGCGGCTTGGTAAACACGCAGCTCCGAATGTCTGTGTTTGATCTAAGTTTGTGCTGCTGCTGGAAGGTACGGCCTGCCCTCCGTCCCGGGGTCTGCAGCGGCCGACATGAGCCGCTTCCCACTGCGGGATGGCTGCCGTGGCACGGGGGGATGTGGGAACGCCAGGCCTGCAGGAAAGGCGAATCTGCTCTCCAGGGCAGCTGCACGGCCTGAGGAAGCCATGCCTTGAGCCCGGTATCCTGTCGGCGATGGTGACCAGCCCTAGATGAATTAAGGGCAGACGAGAAGCTCTGAGGCAGGTAACTACGGAGCGGCTTGGCCTTCAGGCGTTGTCCCGTCATTTCCCCCACTAATGGCCAGTTCGATCTATGCCCTGCGCGTTCTCAGAACTCCTGTGCTTCTCGGTGCGCTTCCCGGTGGCAGCTGCGGATGTTCTGGCTCTCTGCAGGCGCATCCGACCTCATCCGAGCCCTCGCCAGCCCGGCTGCGCGCTGCGCTACTCCGCGGCGGAGCAGTCGGTCCGCGGGGCTGGGGGGGGGCCGGGGCCAGCCGTCCCAGCCCGGCCGCTGCTGCGGGACTCAAGCACTGCTGGAAGAACCGCACGGGAGAGGCTTACCGTGGGTTATTTTTTAATAACTTTCCTGTTACAGGCGCACAGGAGAGCGAAATCGGGTCATTATTAGGGAAAAGTTTGGGAACTTCCTTCCTGAGCGAGGCCTCCCCCGGCTGACTGGCTGTAATTGGTGAGGGGGGTGCTGAGGTGCGGGAACACAGCCGGGAGGGGGTCCGGAACCCCAGCCCCGCCCGGGCTTTGCTCTCCCGCCTCCCTCCCCGCGGCGGTCGGGCCCCGGCGCCCGGCTGCTGGGCTGCCCGTGCCGGCGGGACCCCCCCTCACGCCAGGCCGGCGCTCCGGGGCCCGGTGGCAAGCGGCCGGCCCCCGCCC
>Ga0065711_1028240_pt1 | contig 42657 bp, 25 predicted proteins | sample Hoacrofraction12_FD_59098 | JGI IMG/M metagenome (GOLD analysis project Ga0065711, IMG submission 59098) | Hoatzin crop microbial communities from Cojedes, Venezuela - Epithelial fraction 12 v2 (version 2) | ecosystem: Host-associated > Birds > Digestive system > Esophagus > Crop | place...
CACAGAATCACAGAATGGTAGGGGTTGGAAGGGACCTCTGTGGGTCATCTAGTCCAACCCTCCTGCCGAAGCAGGGTCACCTACAGCAGGCTGTAGAGGACCTTGTCCAGGCAAAAAACCAAACCCAATGCTTTTGGGTATTAACAGGTTTATAATATTCAATTGACTACTCCCCACAGCACCATTCAGGAAAAAAAAAATGAAAGGATGAATGCACTTAAACATTAGTTCTCTGCTGAAATCAGGTGAAAAAGTATCATATGCACATTGTGAATAAAATCCAGAAATTGTTTCCATACACCTTCTAATAATAATATTAAATTAACAAGAGTGAGCAAGAAACCAAATTTATTTTAATACCGTTTTATATTTTAAAATAAAAGCCACTATGGATGAAAATATTTATCAAAGATTTTTAAAAACATTTTTTTCCTTAAGTGAGTATATATTATAAATGTCAGAAATACAAAAATTGAAACAGACCACTGTACATTCTTGGAAATGAACTTCAAAGCACATATGGTTTACGTTTAACTAGTTATGTTACTGGAAACACAATCTAAACCACAGAGCTTGTAAAAATCTCAACTTTCACAGGCCCTGGAGCCTCAAACAACTCCCTATTCCCCACAACAAGTTGATAAAAAAATTTCAGTTGAACTATAATGAAAACAGTGACGAGTTTTGTTGTTTCTCCACAGTTACTGATGGGAGTTAATTAAAAATATACTGGTGAGTAATAAGCATCAGAGCATTTTCAGAGCACAATATAAACCAGTATTTTTTGGTAAAAACTGTCAGTTTTTGCAAGTAGTTTACTTCTAACTCCAAATCAAATTATGTAGTGTTTCTTTGAAAACAGAAATTGGACACAAAAAGATGAATTTGTTCCTCTACTGCGAACTCATTTAACATTAGAAAAAATGTAATACATTTTATAGATTTTATAGACAGTTTTATGCTGAACTCCTCCTGATCAGCTAAATTTAACTGTCATTCTAACTATGAGATTTAAGATGAAGATGACAGATCCTTCCTGACCTATGTATGTAAGTTACTGTAGATAACAATATTGAAAGAAATGGAAAATCCTTCAGATTCTGCTGTACAGACAACAAAAAATGAGAAGTGTTTTAGGGTGATTACACTAAACTATGTTCAGGAAAGAAATACTCTCACAAGTCTGAAGTTTTAGTTAATGATCAGTTGTTTTCTTTTTTTTTTTTCCCAAATGAGAAAACAGGAGTTTTTTCTTCAATTAACAAAAAGATTTATTATTTTAAATATTACTGCAGCATTCATGGCCAATCACAAGGTCATTGCTCAGAGTTCACCAGATACACAGGATTATGAAATACAGCCAAGAGAAGGACAGCAAGATGGCAAAATATCCTACTTTTCAGTAACAAGCTAAACCTGATGATCACCATGAAAGGGCGATGAGACAGGGACAGATCTATCCTCTCACAGAATCTTCTGGAATATCAAATAGTATTCTTTCACTAGTCTTTGCAGGAGCCACAGTACAAATATTGCAAACATGTACAAAGGCATGTTCTTTTATGAATATCTAAAAAATGTTGAAAAAAAGATGAGGGTAAATGCATTAATTAAAATCTCACCAAACCCACAAAACAGAAACCCAAACGGCCTTACTTAATAAGCCTGAATGATCATCTCTATAATTATTCTTTCAAAATACAATAGATTTTAATTTACATAACAACTTGCTTAAATAGGGTGTGTGTGCATTTTCTATCTCATGCTCATGTTGGCCTGAGTTGTGAAATATCTCTGTTCCTGTATTACTAAACGACTGTCAGAGGCACTATAACATGCTAGTTTGAATAAATTATACTGGTTCTTTGTTCATGTTTTTAAAAATGATTCATAAACTGATAATTTGGGGAATGCACCTAATTCCCTTAGACAAAACCTAAAAGCAGTCACATTCTTTAGAAAAATGCACTAAGGAGCCATTAAGATGGGATATGTCCACCCTTTGGATAGCTGCTAGTATATTCTCTTCATCTACTTTCCTGCAAATACTATTTTATCTTAACTGTATGGGTTTTTTTGTTTTGCAGTTAGTATCAGCTGGCAATGCTATCTGAAGAAGCCACCCTCTCCCTAATGAACTATTAATTCAAATGAACTAGTAAATTCTTCCACTCCAGAATAACTCTCCCTCTTGCCCTTCTCCACTTACACCTGCCTCAAAAAAAAAAAAACTAAGATAAGCGACTCACAGACTCGGTTCACTACATCATGATCTCCAAATTTCTTCTAGCACAAGAGAAAATACACTGCAATGATGATAAGGATGTCCAGAAGACAGAAAAGATCACTTTTTTTCCAGAGGCTGTGGTGCCTCAATGCAACCACGAAACCACTTTGTTGTTGTTATATCCTTATTTTGAGTCTTATGTTGATACTACTATTATTATTACCACATTAAAAAAAAAAAAAGTTTTATATTTGAAAATCTGGATACATTTTATTCCAATAATTTTGTCTAGGTTGTTTACATTCCAGCATCTCATTCATCTACCTTTTGGTCAGTCTTCTGCTCTGAAGTTGATCATAGAATCATAGGTTGCAAAAGACCTCTAAGATCATCAAGTCCAACCATCAACCCAATACCACCATGCCTGCTAAACCATATCCTGATGTGCCACATCTACGTGTTTTTTTGTATACCTCCAGGGATGGTGACCCCACCACCTCCCTGGGCAGCCTGTTACAATGCCTGACCACTCTTTCAGTAAAGGCATTTTTCCTAATCTCCAATCTAAAGCTCCCCTGACACAACTTGAGGACATTGCCTCTTGTCCTATCTCTAGTTATTTGGGAGAAGAGACCAACACTTTCCTCACTACAACTGCCTTTCAGCTAGTTGTAGAGAGCAATAACGTCTCTCCTCAGCCTCCTCTTCTCCAGACTAAACAGCCCCAGCTCCCTCAGCCGCTCCTCGTAAGACTTTTTCTCTAGAACCCTCACCAGCTTTGCAGCCCTTCTCTGTACACGCTCCAGCACCTCAATGTCCTTCTTGTAGTGCGGGGCCCAAAACTGAACACAGTACTCGAGGTGCAGCCTCACCAGTGCTGAGTACAGGGGCACGATCACCTCCCTACTCCTGCTGGCCACACTACTCCTGACACAAGCCAGGATGCTGTTGGCCTTCTTGGCCACCTGGGCACACTGCTGGCTCATGTTCAGCCGGCTGTCGACCAGCACCCCCAGGCCCTTTTCCACCAGGCAGCTTTCCAGACACTCCTCGCCAAGCCTGTAGAGTTGCATGGGGTTGTTGTGACCCAAGTGCAGGACCTGGCACTTGGCCTTGTTGAAACTCATACAGCTGGCCTTGGCCCATCGATCCAGCCTGCCCAGATCCCTCTGCAGAGCCTTCCCACCCTCCAGCAGATCAACACTCCCATCCAACTTGGTGTCATCTGCAAACTTACTGAGGGAGCACTCAATCCCCTCATCCAGATCATTGATAAAGATGTTAAATAAGACCGGAACCAAAACTGAGCCCTGGGGAACACCACTCGTGACCGGCCGCCAGCTGGGTTTAACTCCATTCACCACCACTCTCTGCACTTGGCCATTTAGTCAGTTCTCCATCCAGCAAAGAGTACAACCATCTAAACCACAGGCAGCTAGTTTCTCCATGAAGATGCTGTGGGGAACAGTGTCAATAGCCTTACTAAACTCCAGGTAAACAACATCCACAGCCTATTCGTCATCCACTAGGCAGGCCACCTCGTCACAGAAGGAGATCAGGTTGGTCAAGCAGGACCTGCCTTTCATGAACCCATGTTGTCTGGGCCTGATCCCCTGGTTGTCCTTCACATGACCGGTGAGCGCACTCAGGATGAACCACTCCATAATCTTGCCCAGCACCAAGGTCAGGCTGACAGACCTGTAGTTCCTGGGATCCTCCTACCGGCCTTTCTTGTAGATGGGTGTTACACTGGCGATCCTCCAGTCATCTGGGACCTCCCCTGTTAGCCAGGACTGCTGACAGATGATGAAGAGTGGCTTGGCCAGCTCCCCCACCAGTTCCATCAGCACTCTTGCGTGGATCCCATCTGGTCCCATAGACTTGTAAGTGTCCAGGTGGTATAGCAGGTCGTTAACGGCTTCCTCCCGGATTATGGGAGGGTTGTTCCACTCTCCCTCCCTATCTTCCAGCACTAGAGGCTGAGTACCCTGTGAATAATCGCTCTGACTATTAAAGACTGAGGCAAAGAAGGCATTAAGTACCTCAGCCTTTTCCTCATCCTTGTTGGCGATATTCCTCCCCACATCCAATACAGGATGGAGAGTCTCGTTGGCCCTCTTTTTGTTGTTGATGTATTTGTAAAAACACTTTTTGTTCTCCCTTACAACAGTGGCCAGCCTGAGTTCTAGATGGGCTTTTGCCTTTCTAATTTCCTCTCTGCATGACCTAACGAGAGCCCTGTACTCCTCTTGAGTCACCTGCGCTTTCTTCTATAAATGGTAGACCATCCTTTTTTTCCTGAGTCCCAGCAAGAGCTCCCTGTTCAGCGAGGCCAGCCGCCTTCCCCACCAGTTTGTCTTGTGGCACATGGGGACGTCCTGCTCCTGTGCCTTTAAGACTTTCTCCTTGAAGAATGTCCACCCTTCCTGAACCCACCTGCCCTTCAGACTCTCTCCCAGGGGACTCTCTCAACCAGTGTCCTGAACAGGCCAAAGTCTACTCTCCGAAAGACCATGGTGTTGGTTTTGCTGGCCCACCTCTACTTCACCACAAACCAAGAACTATCATTTCATGATCGCTAAGCCCAAGATGGCCTCCGACCACCACAGCTCTCACCAGTCCTTCTCTGTTAGTAAACAGCAGATCTAGTGAGCCATTAACAGCACATGGTAAGCTATTTTCACAGCTAGAAATCCTTCAGTGCACGAAAACTAAACATATAGACAGACCCTGAAGAATAAATTTCACCTGAACATTGTGGACAGATACTTGGCATTGAGACAATTTAGCAGAGAGCACCACAAACCCATGGGGGTATGATATAACAAAAGCCCTAATCTGAACAAGTGCTACTAATTTTTAACATGCAGGGAGACAAGTCATCTTAACTTCTAAAAGTGACCTCTGAAACACACATGTACTAAAATATAAAGGAACATAATTTCTTTTGAACAGAAAGGGTGAAGAGGTGGATGATTTGATACCGCCAGAATTTAAACCATTCCATGAGATGTTTTGAATGTAAACATACATTCACTTTCCAAACAGTTGGAGACAATCAAAACACTATTGTTTTCCCATGTTTCTTGCTTCCACTCCTCTGCTGAAAACTAGCAAAGAGCATGAGTGGTCCTCACCTGCTTCAGTGCAAACTTAGCCCATTCACCATATGCTGCTGAGGAAATGGTTTCAGTTAACCTGACTGATCTTACATAGCAAGAATGGTTTACAGAGTGCTTCCACTTTCCTTTCCACATGTTTGTTTAGCCGTATGGCTGTAAATTCTGTCTGGTCAGTAATAACAAGCAGCTGACAATGATGCCTTCCATTGCTTCAGACAAATCTGGATGATGACACTGGTTCACAAAATAGGTATTCCATAACAAAGGATTATAGCTTCCCCATCACTCACTCAAATGCAAGACTATTTACAATAAAAACTTTCTAATGACAACAAATATTGAGATTTACAGATCATGGAACCAAATAAAAACTAACGCAAAAGATCAATAAAATTCTACTACTCTGAATACTAATTAAAAATTGAGACAAAAGCCAATGCTTCTATTTCAACTTTTTTTCTATAGCCTTAATTTCTTTTTTTAATGAAAACTTCTCACTGGTTTCTGCTATGTAACATTTTCACTGCTCTAGCATCTGTGTTCATTACTAATATAAGAAAGCAATTTTGATTATACTGTACTGTAAAAATAAAGTATAATTTTAGTACCACCAGGCAGTAATATCCAGATCCTTTAATTCAAACATTAGAGAAAGCATCACTAATACCAGAAATTGATCTAGAATTAACTATATCAACAGACTGAAGGGAGAAAAGAAAGAAGAGACTCTGTGATCAAAATAGATGCATTTCCCTAAATGACAGACCAGGTGTCCCTGCTACACAATCAAGGGCAAGCATATATTCCCCTTTATTACAGCTTAAAAAGGTTTTATCCAAGGAAATGAAAACATTTTCACACAAAAATGAACTGATTACTTTGAAAGAAATTCAATGGCAAGACCAAACACACTAAAAAATACTGCAGAGAAATTACACCAGGAATGCAATGATCTTTGCAATATCTTAGTTCAGTTTTTATCCAGTACTTGTCACCACTCTGAATCTTTTGTGATCGTTCAGCTTTAATGTTATATAACAGACAACAAAATTAACACAACTTGCAGATTTTTCACCTTCACATGTGTCTGTCTCAGTGCTGAACACATAACCCTTTGGACAAGTGCAGCTGTAACTTCCAGGGGTGTTTCGACAGAGCCCATTATCACACAGCAGCCCGTTCACTGAACATTCATCGATGTCTGCAAAAAGGTAAGTTAGATATACCAGTGAGTGCAAATGCCATGAGATGCCTTCACCTCCGCAAGCAGCCCCTGTTGCTTTCTACAGCAACAATTAGATTGCCCGATATGCAGTTTTCTACAACAGTGACTGAGCAAGTTAAAATGCCAATTCTTAGTTTCAAAAGTCTAATTAATTTCCAGATTTTTATTACCAAAAATACTGTTCTGATTTTAAAGTTCTTCATTTGCAGGCTCTAAATATATTTCATGGTTAGTCTTAAAATAATAATTATGTTTTCCTGGAATGACCATGGGATCTTTGTCAATTCTATGATTATATCACCATGACAACTTCACAGAGGTCTATTTGCCTTGAAACCAGCATTTTAAACTTTTTTTTTAAACACATAAATAACGGTGTGTTAGATTTTTGTTCTAATCCTGTTTTATGGGCAAAATCAATTCTGTTATCCGTGAAGGGAATATGTGCATTAAAATCTAAATTGTACAGTTCATGTATGGCAGACATCTCAAAAGCACACACATGTACCTCCCCTCCAGAGGACAATTCAGCATCACGCACACTGAAGCGGAAAAACTCATACACTAACATCACTCCCTGAAATCCTCTTATATAAACTGCAAATAATGCTAATAAAAAGTAATCAATCTTTTTAATTGCCTTATTGTTTATAAAAAAAAAAAAAATCTTAATTCTAAGTTACTTTGCTTTAACATCCATCACATGTCCCAAATACTTCAGCTTACAGAAAAATACTGACAGGATAAGCCAGGATAAACCTGACACTTTATCCTGTTTCAGAGTGTCTCCTATAGTTTTACTGCTTGATTTCCCAAACTTACAAGTGCAACTGAAATCTTAAATCAACTAGAAATTTTAGAGAGTTTAAGCTTAAAAATAAAGAAGAAAAACAAGAATGCAATATAACCACAATCTGGAGGCTCTTCGTTTCCCAACTACATTAGATTTTGCAAGCTATGCTTTTAAATTCCTTTAGGATTCAGACAATAAATTCTAAAATTCTCCAGAAAATGAATCCAAGATTTAAGTTTGGCAGCTGTAAAGAAGCTCTGCTAAACTAGCCTGTCCTTAATCTAACCTCATCTGACTGTAACTGAGTAAAGGAGGATGGATTTAGAATTTGACATTTTCAAAAGGAAGAGACTTTTATTTTGAGCTTGTTGTCATACAATCCTTTAACACACACTAGCAGTGTTATGAACGTATTACTTCCTTAGAATCTCACAGAGTAACTTCAGATTTGGACTGCAACCTATGGTGACACGCACTGTACAAACGCTGAACAATATAGCTCATGTTTTAAAACACTTAAAACTGACAAAAATAGTGGCTGCATTCTGTATGATGACCATTTTTATCTTACTGGCAGCTCATAAGCTATATCGTTAATTAACACATTTCAACCCTTTGTTTCAGTGTTCATAATTAAATTACTTCGTGTAAAAATTCTCCGATCTAAGAATAAATGCATTCTCACAGTCACTATGCTGTATTTTTGTTTAAATAAACAGACACATACCTATACTAGCACTTACATAATCCCAAATGTAACTAGATATATAAATCCCTTGCCATAAAAACCATTTGGAAAAGGAATATTATGTGAAGTATTTTAAAAAACCACTGACAGTTTTCTGCAGCAGTGCCTTTCCTGACAAAAGGTCATATTTAGTGCCTTTAGAATGTAACTAGCTGTAAAATTCCTTAAGTCAAGCAGATGAAAAGAAACACTTTTATTACTTTGTGTTTGCTTTGCATCACTGCGTAGGAATGATTGGTTTTAAAATTATACCACAGTTATATAGTCCAGGTTTTCCCTACCGAAAATGGTGGGGTTTTGTTGACCACAAATACCAGTGATAGGTCAGTAATCCTTTAAGTGTAGAGAGCAATAGTTCCCCAAAATAAATATATCAGATGCTAGGACAATACTTAAGACTTTCTAATAGTGTCAGACAGATTTCCATTAGCTTTTAATACAAACAAGTATCAGTTTTCTGTCTTAAATTACAGGACTGTAACAGGAGTATAAGCAATATTATTGTACAATGTACCTGTGGTATAACACACTATTTTTTGGATGTAAGAATTCCCAGAAGAAAGAAAATACTGAATTTCATGTATGACCATGAATAAATTAATTAGACAGAATGAAACATATAACATAGGTATCTTCTGTTCGGTATTCCTAACCACTTGAAGAAAATGTTTCTGCACACTCCAGTACTCTAACAACAGCCTAGCCAAACCAAACTACAAATGACAATTAAAAGTTTCTGAAGTGAATTATTTCTGTACACTGGTGACCTGAAATTCTGAGGAATTAAAGAACAGCTTGAGCCAACTGTTCAGACATGATTTGTGAAATCCTAAGAGTGGATCATTGCTTCCTTCATGAGCTGAAGCTTTCAAAAATTAGAGGACTAAGCACGCAGCAATCCTTTCTGCTGTACATATGTAACTCAGGGATGTCATGAATTATTGCTCATCACAGAGATTGTGTACACAGGCCAACAGTTATCATTCACTATGATAATGATAGCCATCTGTTACATTTCATTATGCAAAATCGTGACCTTCAGCTCTTGAGAAATGAACATCCAGCCTTGAAAGGGACACATTTTATGCAGTTGTGACCAGTGTTATACATTAAAATGTAACACAAACTAGCCCATGCTTTTGAGAAAATTCATTCCTAATCTGCAATGATATCTCCTGCTTACACTTCCCAAACAGTAATAACAGAAAAATACACCAGTAAGAATACTAGGTATGCAGTGACTGAGAAAAGCAGTTTCATTAGACATTTTTTGCATTTTTACTGTAGCTTTAAAAAGTAGATATCTTGCAACCTAAATTCTGTCAAATCAAATTAGCATCAATATAGAGAGGAATTACTCAACAATTATAAAAAAATTGAGCAACTTACCCACACAGTTCGTTCCAGATTGACCAGGCTCATAGCCACTGTTACAGTTACAACGATAGCTGCCACGTAAGTTTTCACAAATTCCATTGGAGCAAATGTCAGGATCCAATGCACACTCATTAATATCTGTATTAACGCAACACAAAAGACAACCAGATACTGAAAGATATGAAAAACTTTATCTTGTGATAGATGTGGGCAACATCTGGTACCCTGGCTGTTGGGGCTGTCATTCAAAACAAGCGTATAGCAAGAGCGCAGCCAGAAGGCTGAAAGAAGTTATTATTCCCCTCTATGTGATACTAGTGAGGCCAAATCTGGAATACTGTGTCTAGTTTTGGGGCACTTCATGAGGTTCACATGGGCCCACGACTCAAGCCTGCCAATGCCCCTCTGGATTTGCCTCTAGCTAATCAACTGCTCCACTCAGCTTGATGTCATCTGCAAACTTGCTGTGTGTGCACTCAATCCCACTGTCTATGTCATTGATGATACTGAGATTATCAACATATTAAGCTGTATTCATCCCAGAATGGACCCTTGAGGGACATGTTACTGGTTTCCTCTTGGACACCAGGTCATTGACCATAACTCTTTGCACATGACCATCCAGCCAATTCCTTATCTATCTAACAGTCTACTCATCAAATCCATCTATCTCGAATGTAGTGGAGAGAGAAGAATGTTGTGGTGGACCACATCAAAGACCTTACATAAGTCAAGGTAGATGATACCAGTAGCTATTCCGTTGTCCACTGGTGCAGTCACTCTGTCATAGAAGGAGATTAGTCAGGCACGATTTGCCCTTGGTGAAGCCATGTTGGCTGTCTCTAATCATCTTTATCTTCCATGTTTTGACGTAACTTCTGGGAGGATCTGCTGATCTTACAATGCACTGAGGTGAGGCTGACTGGTTAGTAGCTCCCAGGGTCCTCCTTTTTACCTTTTTTTAAAAATGGGTGTGATATTCCCTTTTCTGCACTCACTGGGGACTTCACCTGACTGCCATTTTTCAAATATGATTGACAGTGGCTTAACAACTACATCTGCCAGTTCCCTCAGGACCCTGGGATGCACGTCACCAAGTCCCATGAACCTGTGTATGTTGAAGTTACTCAGATGGTCTTGAACCTGATGTTGACCTATGATGGGAGGGACTTTGTTCCCCTGGTGCCTACCAGGGATGGTGTTCAGAGACTTGAGAGATATGGGAAGAGTGATTACCAGTTAAAATTCAGGCAAAAAAACACAGTCGAGTATCTCAGCCTTCTCAATGTCGATTGTCACTAGTTCTCCTGTCTTATTAATCGTGTTTATGTGTGTCTGTGTGGAATCTTCCTTTTCTGACTGATGTACCTGTAGCAGCCTGTTGTATTCTTTGCATTCCTTGCCAAATTCAGCTCCAGCTGTGCCCTAGCTCTCCTGATCCCATGCCTAAACATCTGAGCAGCGTCCCTGTATTCGTCCCAGGATATATGTCCCTGCTTCCACTGCCTATGCATTTCCTTCTTACACTTTAGTTTGACCAGGAGGTCCTTACTCAGCCATGCTGGTCTCCTGTCCTCCTTGCCTGCTCTCTTATACATAGGAATCGAGAGCTCTTGTCATCTAAACAAAATGTCCTTAAAAAGCTGCCAGCTCTATTCTGTTCCTTTACCCCGAGGGCAGTTTCCCAGCGGGTCCCATCCACTAATTCCTTAAACAACTGAAAGTTTGCTCTCCTAAAATTCAGGGTCCTGGCTTTACACTTCATCTGGCCCATATGCCACAAGATCATGAGCTCCACCAGGGCACAATCACTGCAGCCCAGGCTGCCATCAGTCCTGACCTCACTAATTAGTTCATCTGTGTTGGTAAGCAACAGGTCCAGTAACGCTTCTCCTCCGGTTAGGCTGTCTATCACCTGAATTATGAAATTATCCTTGATGCACTCCAAGAGTCTCCTGGACTACATACAGCTTGCTGTGCTGCTTTTCCAGCAGATGTCAGGGTGACTGAAGTCCCCTAACAGGATGAGTACCTGATGTACGAGAAGAGGCTGAGGAAACAGGACTTGTTTCGCCAGCGAGACGGAAGATGGGAGGGACATTTAAAAGCAGTTCTCCGATCTTAATGGATGGTTACAGAGAAGACAGAGCCAGACTCTTCTTGGAGGTACACAATGACAGGGCAAGAGACAATAGTTACAAGTTACAACAGGGGAAATATTAACTGAACACCAGGAAGACAAATCTTCCCCATGAGAGTGGTTACGCACTACAGCAAAATGCCCAGAGAGGCTATGGGACTCCCATCCTTGGAGATTTTCCAAATTCTACTGGGCAAGACCTTGAGAAACCTGATTCAACTTTCAAGTTAGCCCTGCTCTGAGCAGAAGGTTAGGTTGAATGACTCCAGATATCCCTTCTAACCTAAATCAACAGGGAACTATGTAAGAATACTTTGATGCAAAATATCTAGCCTGTGCGCTCTGTGCCAGTGGTTTAAGGATCTAGGTAAGCAGTTATAAATTATTAGGTGACACAAGTACTTTTCCTAATACAGGACTAACGCACAGGTCAATACAACAGCATACTCAGTCTTACAGAAATTATAGCACTTGCTGGAAATTTAAATTTTTTCTTAGATGAACAGAATAGGATGATGAATGACGTATATTCCCTGAATTTACAGTCCCTTATAGAATTTCTGCTGTAGTTGGAAAATTCCAAAATATTCACATGAACTACAAGAACAGGAACAGGCTAGTTTTAATGTTTTTTGCATCTGAGGAAAAGAGGGTTTTTCAATACTAAGTTATTTCTTCCCATACGGTAAGCCCATTACCTTAAATAGTTCCCTTTCCAAACCCTGAAAAGATCAGTAGGGATGCTGGCCTACCTGTGACTTTACGAAAATCTTGTTTCATACTGGTACTGCTCAACTTTTTTTAAAGGACATTTCCACTTTAATCATAGCACAGTTTAGATCATGATTTACATATACTCAGACACACATTTGGAAAAATCAAGCTATCCCTGGATTAAACTCAAAGCTATGAGACATCTGAAAATTTCATAAGAAAATCTGAATTAATGTAATATTTCAGCTTTATGTTTTGAGTAAAAATCTTTCTGTAGTTTACTGAACTTGTTTGTATCTCTTAATGACAAGCCACACAATTTCATGACTCTACCTCTCCTTATCAATTTAATGATTTCAGAAGGTCTAGCCCTTCCTGTTACTTCTTATATTAAAGCAGACAGCAAAATCTCTGTCCTCGTCTATGTCCAGATTTCTCTCATATGAAGACATGAAGGTTTTGTGCTTGTTAATCACAAGCTGAATGAGAGGAGTACGGATGTGGTGACGGACTGAAGTCTAACTAACAAGCTATGTATCAACTAAAAGTCAAATAAAATCTCTGTGACAAGAGCTTCACTGATAAAGTGTATTCCCACTTACTCTTGATAATAAGAATGCATGAGGAACACAACGGAATTTATATTATGGATTGAATGTGGGATCAGTATTTGTCTCCTTTAGGAAAATGAATTGGCAAACAAAGTCCCTTGGTATAAGTAGTAGTAGAAGTAGCAGCAAGAAAGTTGTCCATAAGGTCACAGTATGAGATGTACAGAAAATACTAGGGTTTTCTTTAGAAACCTAAACAAAGACGGATTTCAGCTGAGACATGAACCCCCGAGAGACTATATTCTTTATCATGCAGTTGGTAGAGACCACAACTAGTTTTATGTTTTTAGTGAGCAATTGTGTTTTCCATGTATCCAAAAGAACACATAACCTCCCTACCAGGCTACATTCAAACTCTCATAGTAGGATACTGTTTGTACAACAGTATTATGGTACACTGCCACTATTTCTCCGTCAGATTTAGCGCTTCTTCAGCTGGATCTTGTATAATTCACTGAAGAGAAAACTGAGAGAATTTACAAACTGTGGATTTCAAATTACTTGTAAGTTTGGCAACATGTTAAGCAATGAGCTCATACAGAAGATAAAACTATGCATATACACTTAGAGTACTGAACAGAAACAAAACGTCTTTTATTATCATACTATTTTTAAAAGTTATGTTGGCTGTTACTAAATATAACTATCAGAGGGTCTCATTCTGTTCCTGCTGAACTGAATAGGAGCTTTAATGCTGACAAGGATAAAAGCTATATAAATTAAACGCCTGGAAATATTAAATGTACAGTATCTGCTTTAATTTGGCTGCAACTTTATTAACTCATCAGGCTAGCAACAAATCATAATACTGTGTTCCGCCATTCCTTCTTCAACCCACTCTACTTATTTGGCAGCTGCAGCATACATCACCCCTACTTCAGGACTGGTTTAGCTATTATTTTTAAATCCCTTCTCTCTGTGGTGCTACAAAAAGGAGCTGGGGCTTTACAGTTCCCAATACTAAATGCAAGTGCTCACTTTCAGGACTTTTTACATGGATCTTTTTCAGTTAGCTCCCTTCCAACTCTAACTCACCAGAGCAATGATCCCTCCATGGAAACGGTCCATGTAGTGAACACTGGATCTGGAGTGAAAAGCTGCTTTATTACTATACAGCTGACTAAAAATCAACTGCAAATGCAAGTGGCTCCTGTTATTCTCCAAATGCGGGAGAACTGTCTTATGCCTATTCTAAAAAAAATAAATTGTTGGTCAAACCTTCAAATGGATGACTTTTTTTTCTTGTCAGGGTCAGGCAAAATTCATTGTTCTAGAAAATTAATTCTGGCCTTTTCTTTACACAACACTTAATTATTGTACTTTGATAATGAAATTACTAGACATATTAATCTTGAGGCAAAAAACTCCACCCCAGTATGTTAAAGAAAAATCTAAGTCTGATTTTTTGTTTTAACCTTGAATCATACATCTTAAAGAAAATGTGCAACCTACCTCGTCCATCCACAGTAATACCTATTCCACTGCTACACAGGCCATGGAATTCAGCTGCTCAGTTGAAGCAAGAGATGTTGGGGAAAAAAAAGAGAATGTTATTTTCAGTGTTTCACCTTCTTTAATCCTAAACAAAACCCACCTGTATTTTTTTCAAAATAATTTTTCTACAATGTAGCTAATAAAATACCAGTGTTCACACGAAATAAGTATTTATACATAATATAGCTAAATACATCAAGTAGCAGTCCACCCTGAACTTTCAAACACATAAACAAATGAAGTTTTTTAACAAGAATTAAACACTCAAGTGATTTCATTGTGGTTTTGACAGTACTGTCTCCGTAAGTTACTGCTTTCAGTCATAGTGCCAGTTTTACTTCATTCCTTCTAAATAGTTTTCTGCTATCTCAGAAAATTACACTAAATGAAAATAGTCCCAGCCACATCATCTCAGTTCTATATTCAAGAGATTTTTTTTTAATCAATTCCCAGGTTTATTTGGAGAACCAATTCTTATAAAATGAAATACAGGTTTCTAAAATTAATATGGGATGCTCTTTTAAACTGGATTTATTTGACTAGGAAATTTACAGATTCATCAGAGAACTCCGCTCATTCTCTTTAAAGTATGATTTGTTATAACCAACACTTAATTCAGGGACCGAACTTCATCCATAGTGTACTCATGTCCTTCATCTGGAATTTTGCCACATTTTAGCTCTGGAACTAAGTTCACCTGAAAATTTACAATGTATAAACCCACAAATACCCAACATAAAATACCAGAGACCTTTTCTTAAAAGGAGAAACCATTTCCAAAGTCACTGTACGATACCATTAAGTACCCAATTCACTTCTCTTTAAGGCATGAAATAAATGAACAACCTGATGTGAACAACGTTTTTTCAAGTCTGCATGTTCACTGCAGTATTCAAAGAAACACAAAATTTTACCTGAGTTTTTAGCCGGGCAGGGGTGACATGGCTCTCCAAAACCGTAGTCAGGATTGGCACAGCAACATTCAGACTTTGTCACAGCACCAGGGAAAGGACGGACACATGCTCCTTTTTTGATGCTTCCATAGCAAGTGCTACGCATATGAGTATCTAAGAAAGTGCAAGCAAAGAAATAATTTACTTCCATAGGCTGAGAGTGAAATGCATGCATACTGCCTCAACAAGAGGTAAAAAAAAAGATAGCCCATACACCAGAGCAGCTTCGTAAATCCGTCAACACATATCTCAGTAAGAAACACAGAACGACTTGAATCAGCATGTGGTGACTAATTTTTCTCTTTGATCAGTATTACAAACATAACCTGAACACACAGATCTCTCTGGTTTACTTCCAGAACAGTTCGTCATGTAGGACAACTCACCAGCAGCCCATGGCTGGTGGAGGAGGCTACCTATTTCCTGAAGGAGGAGCACGACCTCCTACTGTATTTACAAATTCTAAACAGAAATGCAGATTCAGCAGATTGTTCAGACCAGCATTTATGTGACATGGCTATCATAATAGGTTTATATATAAACTGGCACCAGTGCTGGATGAGGGTTAGGGTATCAAAGGGGTCCCAATACCTAGCTAGCAGCTGCCATTTAGCAATTCTTACACACAACTAGGTAGTGCGGAGAGCACCACTACTGCCTCAAGTATAAGAAATTTCTGGAGGTTTGTGACTGAAAAGCTACTATGGAAATTACGGTGCCACCCCTGAGGAGAGGGCTGGAAATGACGGCCAGGACAAACCACTACTTATTGAAAAAAGAAAACAGATAATACCTGGAAGGTCTCTAACCTTGATAATCATGCCATAAAAGACAGCAGAAAAATTATACAGGGCAGCCACACAGCTGTAGGACTCACCATGTCTATACTGCCAGTCTTGCAGCTGAGTTAGTCCTATAACTGAGTTTGACTGACTTGACCAGTAGATGTAGTAGGATGCGTCTTCCAAGGCAGTTATCAGCCCCACCTTTGGAGGTATAGCCATTTGCTATACTTACCCAAGAACTATGAGAATGTCTCTTAGACTGCTTTGTAAGTGTTTTGGTTTGGTTTTTGTTGTTGTTTTGGGTTTTTTGGCCATGCCAGGGTTAGATGCCTTTAGTGTATTTGCTTATAGGATAGTATTGGAGATCTTCTAACAAGCACGTGAGTGGACAGTCTACCTAAAAAGTGTGGTTGAGAACTGCAGGACACAAATGGAGTAAATAGCCTTTAGTTTTGACTCCTATACTTCTACAGACACTTGCTGGAGCTACAGAACCACTCTTTGTTTCAGGTATCATTATGGACTAGGCCAGAACATAGCTTTAATTTATGCTCCTTGTAGTATCTCCCAGTAAAACTACAACACATTGTGGCCTGCACATGAGCCTGGGTGCACTCAGAAACTGAGTAGGGTCTTAGGGAATCCTAACAGTCATCTACTTATGACTCCAAAACAACATAGAAAAGTCGCAGGAAAAATCTTACAGTGTACGTTGAATATCCTGTGCCAATCTGAATAAGAACTGGCAATTCCTTCTGTGTTCTGCCTGCTCTTTGAGTGTTGGAAGCTGGCTCCTACAAAACAGGATTGCCTGCACATAAATGTTTTCTCTTGCTTTTGGTATCCCATGGAACAGATAGTTCTGGAGCACAGTTAAACATGGCCCAGATTTCAGGGCTTATTCCTTGCCAAGGGTCTAGGTGAAGCCAGTGTAACTTGCTTGCACTTAACAGCAGGAAAAGATTATTATGCTTGACAACAATTAAGAATTTTTGCAGAAGAAACGCCTGTTCATGTACTCTGCAAAAAAATCAGTTGCATCACATCCTTTCCCTCCACCTCTAACAAATGCAGATGCCACTCTGCCATGCTCTGCTGGGAATAAAGTGGCTTTGATCATTGCCCTGTCACAGAAGCAAAGGCTTCCCCCTAGTTATGTGTCTGCAAGAGAATGGAGAAGCAATTCAAGGGAAGGAAATCGCACAAGGAAAACTGCAGGGGGAGAAAAGGTCAAAAAGTGTGAAAGAAATACTCTGTAGGAAGGTCTTCAAATATGTGAAGTGTGGGAAGCAGCTGGAGGAAGCTACAGATATACTTAGCAACTGCTCTGCATAAGAAGAGAGCAAATGCTTTTCCACATAAACCAATGTTTTCACAGAAGCAGCACAGGGAATTTGGGGATGATTGCCTAACTAGTTATAGGAAAACAGTCTTATCTACACAGTCAGTGATTCACAAAGTCTGTGTAGGATGAAGAACCAAGCTGGCTCCCCCAGAACCAAAGAAGCGATCATGTAACAGGAAGAATGTCCTCCCTGGGCTGTGCTTCCCATGCTGATAGCAAGTATGAGAAAAACAGGCACTGCTTTGTCCATGGCTTAGTTGCTGTAGGCACCTCACCAAGCTCAAGTTCCCCATGTCACGACAGTTCTGAGCGTGCACCTTACTGATGAACCTGCATTGCTCCCCAGGTATAGTTTGCTCAGCCTTTGGCTACTAATCTTAGAACACTGGAGGACTTTTTATGCCCTGGATTAGAGGTTAGCACTGGTGCTGCTGCAACCATGTACCTGCTTATGGGAAACTCCACTGTTTCCCACAAATAGCATTTCTAGACTTACAAATTTTGTGGTGTAGCACTTCAATGTCTGCAAATGTTACCGCCACCATACTTGTGGTCAAGGTTGGGTAGACCATGGGCTGACCTAATAGTGAAAGTCATTGCACCCATCCAGGTGTCTTAGGAGGTCAAACCATGCAACGCTCATGACAGGGACTTTGAGGTATGGTTCTGGAGAATAACCAGGGTAAAATAGAACTCACCTATTTTGTCCTAGATGGCTATAGCTTCAGGCAGACGTGGACTGCAGACTGAATTGTAATTAAAAGTGTCTCAGCAGAGAACAAACATGGCTATAGCCATAGTTAGTACAAGTTCTGAGGTGATACACAAACACTTGCATACATAGAGCCAGCTGAGGTATCCAAGCATGGAGCTGAAGTTAGAAGTATTGCCAAACCTAAAATGCCTGCAAATACTATTTTGGCTCTGAGCATTTATCTAAGTGTTCCTTTTCCGAGCATTTGTTCCCCCTTGCTCTATTTTTTTTTTCCAAACTTGCATAACATTTTGTCATACTTACTAATACAAAAAGCAATTTATTCTACGAATAGTCCCACCAGAATCAATGGCACTATTCAGAAGTAAAACACAGCTCAAACTAAGAGTGAGAGAACTGGACTGTAACCTCTTTGAGTTTACATTTTTGCTAATTACATAGCACATTTGCGGGAATACTGTTAGAAGGAAGCTCCATGTAACTGATTAACTTTTGGACTACAAATACTCTTCTGGCAGCCAGAATGTCTGAAAAGTATTATTTAGCTTATGTAATATATGCGATAGAATAGCCAGACGGAGAATTCCTGTAGTTAACACAGCATGTGTATATACATATACATATAAAAAGAGATATATACATACACACACATAAAATTCTCAAAAGCAGACTGGCTTGGAAATTCTATTCGAAAGGTCATGTATGAGGATATTTTTGTTCTGCAATATCTGAAATTTCCTATGTTACGTTATGCCTGGAATAATTACAGCATCTTTTAAAAATGAATTTTCCAAATAAACCATGATTCTGCCTTCTGATTTTTGTCATATTAAGGATATTTCCTGTTGAAAATGTAAACATTTATAACAAACCTTAAAACTATGCGACATGTGGAATTTAACATTTTCAAACAAAAAACAGTGTTAACAGCTGATGGCCAACTTGTGAAGCCTTTAGCTGCTAGAACTATGGTAGCATTAGGTAAATGAAAGCACAGAAAATCGAGCACTGCATTGATTCTTTGCAGCTGTATCACTGACAGGGGTAAAGATGAGGCCAACTTGGACCACAAAAAAGTACTGAACAGCTTGTACTCAAATCTCGTTTTGCTGCTGTGCCACTAAGCAGTGAAACTCCAATACTAAAACCCTAGTCTTTTCTCATTGTTTTATCTTTTGATTGCTTTTCTTCAAATATTTAGTAAATCAGAAGAAAACAACTTGGCTACAACACAGGAGAGAACAAACCTTGCTATGTTGGTTCAATCTCTAGTACAGTTCTGCCTACTTCAAAATCTCATTTATTTAAAACAAATATTTGAGTTCCAACTGAGAGGCGGAAACGGTGTTTTGGCTTTTTATTAGCCCATTTTTAAGCCATTCTGAGTTTTTATCGTGCATTTTTTAAACTGAAGTGGTAACAGAAAGGGCTAGTTTGTGCAGGCACTTGATAAGGAATGCTTGTACTAGATTTTATTTTAAAGAATGATGAACTTCTGTACAAATTAAAATTTTATTTTAAATTGATTGGCAACAGTAACACAAGGATGCAGTATCTCACATCCCTTTGGATGTCATGAAGTCTGTCTTTCCTTTATCTGGACACATGCAGATAAGACATAGCCAGATAAGACACATATGCATCCATTAACAAGAACAGTCATAACACTCATTAATGTATATAACTATTGCAGAGCTAAGCAAATGGTTTCCTCTCTGCTTTTACTGCTTCATGAACCTGCCAAGCATCATGATCTAATGAGCTGGCTTGATCTTATACCAGCTCAAATGGTAGTCTAGTAATGAGCAGCACCTAGCCACAAGGCCACATACCAAAAGTGAAGGTAATGTACTGTGATGCTGCCAGAGGTGCGCTTTTCACTCAGGGAAGCATAACCCCAGGCACATTTGCCTGTTGAAGCTTAATGCCATGCCTATCCACTAACTGAGCCTTGGGTCACCAACACACCTGATAACAGACTTAATCATGAGCTAGGAGAGAAGAAACCTAGGGGATACAGAGCAGAAGGACAGAAAGATGGTATCTCCTGTGGATTAAATTTGTTTATGGAACTTTGCAGTACCACAGCTTCCATCGCTTGTAGTCCCATCACTTTCAGAAAAATTTGTAAAACATATATTCCTCTCTATCCTTTTCACCAACAATCAGTAGAAAACAAGGGACTGAATACCTCTTTTGCTCTAACCTTTTTTATTCTTTATCAGGTTGAAAACGCTCCATTTTTCTCCAGTGAGCTCCCTGAAGCTATGCTAGAGCTCCTGGTGGAGTTGGGTGAAGGACTTCTTAACTGTCAACCTGTAACATTTCAGGGGGAAAGAGGTTGCAGTTCAGATTACATAACAAAGGTTATTCATCAGAAGACTAGAAAAGGTATGCCTCAAAACCAAAAAGAGATGCTAGGAAGACTTATTAGGAAGTTTAATTTGTATGAATAATGGGTAAACAAGACGTGGTGCCATTGATTCCATACAGGAATTAAGCTTCTTAAACCTTTTAACACCAGGTTTATGGGATAGTGCAATGCAAGATTTCTGAATAATTCTTACTGACATTTGAGTTCACAGAAACAAGTCTTCTCTAGTTTTCACCATTCCTTCTGTTAGAGCTTTTTCTTTTTTAATAGACAGGGAGAATAAAATGTTTTCAGAAAGAAAAGAAAAGAAAAATGGGAGTGTAAGAATATCAGTGTCATAACCAAGATATGTACTTATTTCAGTGATTTGGAGTTGATGATGCACAACTGAATGTAAGTATGAATATACACACATATACACACACACATATGTATTACATACACACACACATACATATACTTGCACAGACATGGACACAAACGCATAGCAGAACAAAAGACAAATATTCCAGATTTATCCTAGAACAGATCCTCTGTGGTTTCAAGTCAACATTATCTAGAAGGATGTCATTTAATGCACTTCTTTAATTTGACAACCTGATAATTCCACCTGCTTTTCAATGAAAAAAAAATAAAATCCCACTTACCTACACACACACGACCATCAACTCCAACAGCCAAGCCAGGTGGACACTCACACCGAAAGGATCCTTCAGTATTTATGCAATGACCATTCATGCAAATTCCTGATGTCTGACATTCATCAATATCTATCAAGAGGCAATACAATTCAACAATCCATTCACTGTTATTAAGCAAGATTACACTTAACATTTTTAGAACATTACCAAATTATTTATGATACCAGATGAATCATCAGCATATCCTTGTTTTGTTTCTAATAAAAATCTCTTATTAGAATTACACTAAATAATCAAAATTCCAGCTGTGCATTTAAAAAAAACCCAAATACCAACCCCCTTCCCCCCCCTGAAAACTGTAGCATTAGAGCCACTTCAGATTCTACATTAAGTAAAATTAATGATGAATCTTCCTCTCTGTCCAACCCATGTTACTATAACTTTGCTTTGAAGTGTGTTTATGGAAGCACTAATCACAGAATATCCATATGACAATAAATTCTAATTTCAAAGAACTTTCAGTGGTCATCAATTTCTGTTTAAGTCAACAGCCCAGCTGCATGTACATTAGGAACATCACAATTCATAGAAAAGGCTCAACTTCAAATCAGAAAACTAACAATTTATATGATTTTCCACTTACTAGAAATAACTCCAGCCCAAGCCTACTTCTGCTGGCAGCAGAATAGATATCTTCCATTAGTTTACTTAAAACTAAGGCTAAAGGAGACTCTGTTAATAAAATGTTTAATGTAAGTTTTCCATGACCTCACTTTAAAAAGTTTGTAATGCTATGTGTCAAATATGATGTCTTAAGTGTTATGTATTCCAAATTGCCACAATAATGATGTGAAAAACAAATTTGTGTGTATTCATCAATGTAAATCTTTCAAACCTTTTAAACTTCCCATATTCTTGCTCACTTTACCACTTCATAAAGGGCCTGCATATTTTGCTGCATTTACAGTGCTCCAAGACTTTTCAAAAGCTAATTTATCATCTGTTTTAGCTTTCATAATACTATTAAATAATTCAGTTATTTCTTTCTGTAAGTTAAAGATCTATTTCTACTCTAGGCAGCTTAAGAAATCTACTGTAATCAGTTAGTAAGGTATTAGTATGATATCAAATCCATGTGACGAGATTGCCATTCTCACATGAATGAATGGACCGGAAAAGAAGCTGCTTTCAATCAAGATTGTCTTAATGCCTTACTCCTCAGTTCTACATACCAGTACAGTAACGCCCATTTGGAGCCAGAACAAATCCTGGTTTGCAGATGCATTTAAAACTCCCATCTTCATTTATGCACATCCCATTTAAACACATGTTTGTAGTGGTACACTCATCATGGTCTGTAAAACATTGAGAAGAAATTTGTTTACAGTTTGTCACCTTCCAGAAGATTACACAGCAAAAATAAAACATCAGGACTGATGTGACATATTCCTTCACTCATAACTCTGATGAAGTATCTGAAGAGTCTTCATTCTATAGACAAAACAGCAAATTTTTTTCCATGTCGTGGTAAGTTACTTAGTGTGTTTCAGCAGACTGTGTATGGAAGCACAGGAAGTGTCTGTCTTTCGCACATGAAAGGACAAAAAGCTTCAATCACCTGACAGAATTAAGAGCTTGTTGTTTATCTAGGAAGTTTTTTTTGACACAGTACAGTCAAAATTAAAAACAGTTATTTCTTCAGCAGTGCTGATATATGGAACACTTGCTATGAAGCTTTAGGGAAAAATATTAGTCCTGGCACTGAGTCACCTGGGACTCTTGAGGAGAGATGTAGCTTCAAAACCAAAAAAATACCTCAAGTTTTCTTTGAAATCATGCAGTTCTGTACATAACTATTTGAACGCTTGGACTGTAAGTTCACCTCAGGTCGTACATTATTTCAAAAAAGGTAACCCTTAATGATCCTTCATTGTAGCATGAAGTACAATTTCCTGAATCACCAAGCTAATGCGTGCCTCATTATTTAGAAGAGTTCTTACCCACACAATTTTTTCCATCTGTAGTCAGTTCAAACCCAGCATTGCAAATACACTGGAAACTTCCATCGGTGTTTACACACCGGCCATTTTTACAAAGAACACCATTCTGGATGCACTCATCTATATCTAAGGCAAACAAACAAACAAAAAACCCACACAATCAGACAATTACTATAAGATAAAAACATATATAGTGACAATCACTGCTTTGAAAAATACTAGTATGCTATTTAAGTACTACTTAGAAAAAATTTTCCAAAGATAGCTAAGAATTTATTCTCACTGCATCAGAGATAGCAAAATTATTATTTTACAGACTTGTACAATTAATGGTACAATGCTACACTTTGTGAAGCTCAGCAATTACTTTATGAACACTTTTAAAAACCTACTCACACATTCATCTGCATACACACACAAATATATACCTGTTGTACTAACAGTCTATTTCCTGATTTTTAGTAGAACTCCACTGGGCAATTCCCTGGCCAAGTGACAGATATTCCAGAATAATGGACAAACGTTAAAAGACAAACAGATCAAATGGAATGGCAGCCCAGAACTAGAGCGCCAGTTAATATCACAACTGTTGGAATTTACTGAAATTGCATTGCTATCTATTTTTTGAACTTCAATGAGATCTGACATCAGGGGTCAGAACATCTACAGTGTCAGTAGGCGTGAAGCAAATTTTCTTACCTATGCAAGCTTGCTTGGTAGGGGTTCTCTGGAAGCCTGTGTGGCACCTGCAGTAATAGGAACCAGGTGTGTTGACACAGTCTCCGTTAGAGCATGGGTTTGATGTGCATTCATCAACATCTGTTGGCAGCAGAGGGAGCATTAGTGACTTCACAATGTACACAACATTTTCTTCAAGTCTAGAAGTTTCTAAGTGAAAAAGATGGTTAACTAACAGTCAAATGCTAAATACTAAAACTTGTCCTTGGTGCATAATCATCACTTTCCTAAGAACACAGAGGTGTTCTTAGTCCAACTAGGCAGATATTTTTCAGAACTGAATTGCCACTACATCACTTACACGCATCTTGACAAACAAAAATAAAAATACATGTGAGGATTTTGAGACATGGAACTTGTCAGTTGCCCAATAAAAGTGAACAACACTTTATTCAGCATAGTTTCATTTAATGGAACGACCATTCATTCTTCTTCAGAATAAAACCAATACAAATCAAAATTGGCTTTTTAAAATCAGAGCAAATCATGGCACCCATAAACCTCCTATTGTATTACTGGTTTATGGTAGACTTGTGAGCAGGGGCCACACACCAGCAGGAGGGATTCTTAATGAGACCACAGTCTGTGTACCACATCTCAACTATTCATGCCCGATTACATCCTCAACCCCAGCATTCGCTTTTGAGTAATGCCAGAATTAATCTAGCTCTTTTATATAATCTACCTTACTCCCCTTTCAAAAGATTTTTGGTATTTAGGTGCAACCAAACACACTGTAATCACCTTAAATCTTAGGTAACTACTCAGAAATAATTCCCATTTGATACAGGGCTCTGAAAACTTTAACTCCTTTGAAGAACCCTTCCTAGATTTGATCCCCAATGGTTACCACTGAGCCAGCTGTGTCTTTGGCCCGAGACAGCTATTCCGAGCTCTAAAATAACACTGACTATTCCTCCCCACTATGGTTCTCTAGACCCTCCCAGGACCATTGCCCTTGGTGATGCAGGGAGCAGAGGAGTGCACCCCTTTGGTCTGGCAGGCAGGACTCCCAGCTGAGTCTCTCCTGCAGCCACTAGAGCATGACCCAAGCAGCTACAGCTAAATCCACAGGCTACAAACTGAATGGATTCCTTGATGAAATCCCCCTTTCTTCATCAATCATCTTTCCCAATTTGACTTTCTTCCCTCCACCTATGCCCTCCATTTCCCTTGTAAGTCTGAAATTACTCATCTCTTCATTTAGGTAGGCTTTAACACCACAAAGCCAATGCTGATTTGGGGGGAGGGGTTTGTATCTGGCTGTAAGCTGCCGTAGGAAGCTAGGGCTAAGTAAAACCACTGCTGATCAATTTTTAGTAATGATGATTTTCCCACACATTTTGCAGCGTACGCTACTAGAAAGATCATAAAAAGCCCAGTGTAACTTTTGACGGCCACTTGCACTCACCCTTCATCAGGACTAGTTCTAAAACTTCGTTCATTACATCTTGGAAATAATGGAATAGAATAAGAGATTAAACTTGTAAGAAAATTTATATGTTAAATAAATGCGTACTTCTAGAAAGTGCTGTGCCATGAATGACTTGATTCTGAAGAATGGCAGAAGGTCAATTTTGTTCAGATTTAACCATGAACAAGACCATGCATTTCACAGGATTTATTGTGTTAATGCACACACAGTTAAAACAAATAGCATCAATATACATGTCAGAGAGATCTGAGTTTACCCAAATCACTGATTTAATGAGTTCATTTACAGCATTCTTGGTACCTAGGTACAATCAGACCATTTTGGGTAAACAGCTAAATGAATAAACGCAAAGCAAATGGAAGAATAAAATACCTCCTCTCACCCATATTTAGCTCATTCACATTTGCATAGCAGCTGATAGCACCACTCCAGTAAAACCACAAGAATGAAGCAAGACAGAGAAAAGGGAAATTCAGAGTGTTTAATACAATGAAGAAAACAGTTAACTGTATCTCTATACTGCAGTATACCTCCATTTAGTTATAGTAGCTTCCTGCTCTTATGCTTCTCTACAGTGCCTGGCTGTTGGGATGGTCTTTCTACGCTTGTTAGATTAGGTATTTTTTCCTCAGTGCTCAGCTGATATGGGGGGTCAAGGAGGACCGCACATAATTCCTTCAGAACAAAGACCTCAGCTACCAACAAAATGTCAAACTCCAAATCACATCTTCACATTGATGTTTTGTGATATGTCTTAATCCAAATGACTTCACTGTGTATTTATTCTCCTTTAGTACCGAGGAGGACAGGGGGAACTTCTAAATACTAGATATGGCACTCCTCTATTTTGCTTAGTTTTCCTACAGAGAATGACATTTATGATTTTATTATAGGCTTCAACTTGCTTCATCTGTTACAGACAATATGTTCAAGCTAGAAGTGGATCTCACTGTAAATTAATTTATAAATCATACAGAAGGAAATCAGTGTTCCTCTATGAAATAGCTGACTTAAGCTTAGAAAATCCTTCCAAAGCCATGTGCATCACATGATTTCCATACAAAATATGCATCTTAAGATGCTCTTATTTTTATAAGCTCTTGATAAAAGAGAGAAATGGAAAATATATGTTAATATAAAGGAGTTGTTGGCTTTGAGTTTGCATTGCAAGCATGCATATTCCAGCAGTATAAACAGGAAACATATCTGAGACAGAGACATTTAACCCATTTATCCCATCTCCCACCACATCCCTCTTCAGTGTCAAGTATTTCTCTTTTACCACTTGTATCACACTTCTCTCAGCTTCTCAGTGTTTCATCTGTAACACTTGCCAGAATTTCACTTGACACAGATGGAACTTCCAAATCCTCCCTAAAACTTATGCCGATGAGTCTGAAGATATAGTAAAAGATATAAAATACGGAGATTTGCATTTGCAAACAACTAAAATTTAACACAGCACAGCTACAGGCTTGCTGCCACTTTCAAAGTCTCTACAGTTCTATCCAGTGTTTTTATAAACAGAATGACGTAAGGAAAGGTAGTAATACTACAGCTGTCCATCAGTTTGGGGAAAGACACTGACAGTGTCAGATCACTTACGACACTTACAGTACTCGACCCATCAGCACGCTCCCTCATGAGAGCAGCATAGTACAAGATTAGGTCAGAGAGCAGTATGTAACACCATTATTTTTTGATTGGCCAGGATAATTTTGAAGTAAGACCCTTCCTTAATGCTATACAAAAATATCTAATGATTTCTGGCTTCTTAATTTATTGCTTGGGGAGTAGGCAGTCAGAAAGACAGAGCAGCATGGAAGCAGTGTTCATTTATATACAATTAACCTTACCCCACGCAGTGAAATATAACTGCTCCCAATGCCCCAAAACTGTTCTTTCAGTAATGAGAAGATTATCTATGTTAGATTCAAGCCAGCCTTTAATTTAATTTAGTATGTGTCAGTACGCACAGAAATTACATGCAGTTAAGTTCCTGCCTACATTTCCAAGATAAATATCTGTGTGATTTACAGCAACTACCGTTCACAAATCACTGATTCAGTGCGACATTTGAGATACTCTGGCTACTTCTTTATGGCACAACTAGAATATAACAATGAAAAAATCTAATATTCATAAAGTATACTTTTTACAAAAAGTCTTCTGAACACAAGCAGCTACTCAAACGTCAAACTGCTGAAGAGTCAAAATAATTAGTAACAACTGACTTGTTTCACACAGAAAAAAGCTGGCAAAATGACACTTAAACTTGCTGGAAGCCATTACTGGAGGTTTTTTCCCCACTTTCAATCTAGGATGTTACTGTAGCTGGCACAGCATCTTTTGCTTTTCTTAAATCAGATGAAACTTTTTGCTTGATCCCAGTGCACCCAAAATTGCCTCAGTTTTCAGATTATTGTTTCATGCTGAGGTGTGCATTACAAAGTTGAGACAAAATTCCCTAAGTGAATACACCTTTTTCCATGGCACACAACTGTGTGTTAGAGCCTTAAACAGGTCAACCATTTTTTTTTCATGGACCTATCAATCTGGTTTCACAGTTTTCAGGCACTTTCACCTCAAACTGAAAATCGATCCAACTTCGCTATAGCCACAAGCCTGGTGGTCTGCAGGGTGACCCCCCAAAGAGAAAGGGACAGAATGCCAGCCAGCTGTTAACAACACAGTGTATCTTTCTGTCACTCAATTTCAGCACCCAGCCACATAAATTAGATGGGCCTTTTAAACCACAGATGATTGTGCTACTTCAGTTTTTCTTGCATGAATTCTTCAATGAGAATTGAAAAGTAAAAAAGTTTAAATTAAATCCACACAGCTTTACTTGCTGCAACCCAATCATTAAGGGGCACAAAGATACAGCAAATGAAGCATTTCACAATAGGCTCAACAACAGAGTTTAAAACCTGTTCTGGACTAATCCCAAAAGCCACTCTCAGATGCAATTAGTACATTAATACCTGGTTCTTCAGGCTGGGAAGCCAAAAGGGAGCCAAAGGCATAATTTATTTTGTGCCTACAACTATTGAAACTGTTGGTCACTAAAAGCACGACTCTAAAAGGTCACCCAAGCTCAGGTGAGGCCTTTGGTTTATCTACTTACCTAAATTTTCCTACTACTATTAATTCCTAGTACTTAATCAGGAGATACCTCTTCTTTAGGAGTTAACCTTACCATCTGCATCAAGATTTCCTTTGGTTTTACTTTATTTTTCATGATTCATTTTTTCCTACACTCTTAACTTACATATACCACATTATCAATATGTGCATTTGATTACTAATAAAATGCTTGTAGTAGTATCAAATCATAGTAATTTTTACCTCAGTGTGGTTATTATTTTCCATGCTTCACAAATTAAAAAAAGGGCATTGTGAGTTTAACAGCATTCAAATCTCATACACTACTGTGAACTGCTACTTAATCACATGCCGCCTTTATGCTGTCTGACAATACGAAGCACAAAGTAGCTTAGTCAAATTTGTCTTACCTTGACAGGAAAAGATTTTAGGGACAGGCGACACTGTGCCCTTCCACGGTATGCAGGCTCATTTTTTATAGCTGTGTGCTCTTTCAGTATATTTCTTCTTTTAGAATAATTCTTTACAAGCATGAGCAAGCATTTATTCTAACCATGCTCTACCATGATGTCACTTATCACTGCTTTTTAATGATTTGAACCCAGGATAGTTGCCTCAAAAAAAGTACAATTTAGAAAGGCCGTTCACTTTTTTCAATTGCTAGCTTTGTAACAGCCATATATTCAGATTTTTATCATTACTAGTTTTTATTTCTTCATTTGAACTTAGAAAGCAAAAATAATAAAAATGCAATACACTGTTATCAAATAGATAACAAACATCAGTGTGCTTTAGATGATCTTTTCAACTTGCCCCTCAAGTAACAAAGAATATGAATACAAGCTGTGAACTGGATCTCACCAAGAAACATTAGTTCAGTATGCCAGCTGTCAGTAGATGCTCAGACATTTCAAGACAGTTCCTCAAGAGTCAAGGTCCAACACAGTTGAAAATATTCTTGATTTCAGCAATGCAAAATTTAGTACTGGGAACAAAAGTTCCAGGGCTCACCATACACTGTAAAGAAAGACTAACCACACCAGACAGATTTATATTAAAACTCCCACTCCCCACTTACAATTCACTTAGAGCTCCTGATGCCCAAGGATGAAGCAAGAGACTAAGCCTCTTCGATTTCCCAGTCAGAAATCAGAGGTACAGAAAACTCTCACCCAAAAAAAAAAAAAAAAAAAACTTAAAAAGTTGGGCTTGCTGTACCACAGAAGACAACAAGGAAGAACAACTGCAACTGTGTTTAACTACACAAAAGTGCAAAGAGAAAGGTACTGAACTGCTTTCCTTATTTACAGCGGATAAGACAAGAAACAATGAGCTGAATTATTTTCGAAAAATAGTATTTAAATTAGATTAGATGTTCTGAAAACTTCCTGGAAGTTCAACTATAGGAGCACTGCAACTGCCTGGGGAAGTGGTGGGGTCATCAACTGACATGTCTTATGGAGAGAGTGTACAAATAGTTGTCAGGATCAATATAACTACAACTGACTTCTCTGGTGCAAGAGAATGGCCTAGCTAAGGGGACTCGTAAACTTTCAGGTGCAGTATATCAAGCCGATTCAAGAAAGGAAAACAGACAGGTTAAACATAGTAAGAGACAGGGACATCAGAGGAAAAGTACTATTCAACAGCTGTCACACTTCACTTTCCCAGAAGGCAGGGTGCCAAGCCAAGCAGGTCCCTATACTCAACATACAATTCAGCAGGAGGTGGAAGAATTTACAGCTCAAGAGATGCAGTGTTCCCAGCTCAGCTTCTGGTTTATACCCACTCTGCTGCATGTATGTAAAAATCTGCCTGTACTATTCTCACTTGCATACCATAAACTGTGTAGTCTTGCATCAGAAGATCCTTTAAGGATTCATGTAGCTGCAATTCTCTGCATCCTTTGTTTCTGTATTTTCCTCTAGTCCACAAGTATGCTAGAAATTGATTCTCAAAGCACAGTTTCAGTGAGAAAAACCTATCGCTAACAAGCTCTTGTATAATATTTTTCACTCACGTATCTCGAAACTCTTCATAAAGAATCAGTAAGTAAATGTCAATCAGAAATACAATCAGACGTTTCTATTTAGATCCTACACATTTACTAAGCTGTATCCTGCATATAGGATTCTTCTCCACAAAACCACCACACAAGAACCCCCAATTTTTGTATTTTCCCTGAAATAACCTGATGAGTCTTTGACACCGCACGAGTGAAGTCCACACTAATGGAACAAAAGTGGAGAAACCCAAATTCAGCCCTTGTTAGAAAAAGCTAGCATTCAATATTTTCATATGAAATGCAAATATAACCAAAAGTTAATTAATGCATTTTGTGAATTATTTCATATCTTTCAAAATGTCATTCATCCTTGCGAGTAGGTAAAACATAAATTCTACCCTTTATTATCTTGAACGTAACTTGACACTAACTCCTGTAGCAAAAAATGGGGCTATGTCAGCACAGCAAATGAGAACACGGAACATAACCTACTTTACTGAATGTGAAGACAAAAATGTACAATATCCATCAGGTACAGGAATATTCAATAGCAATATTTGCAATTAAAGATTTTATTGTTAGTTTTTTAAGAAAACAGATAACTGCCATGATGATTTTAAATTAGTCCAGTGTAAGTAATACCATGGTCTCTACACTCTTTCACAAGAGTAGTATCATTAAAATTAGTATGTATGTTGAGGAAAAAGAATATGCAATTTTTTTTCGAAGAAAGTTTAAAGCAGAAAAATATTAGCATTTTAAAAGTGAATAATGCATTTTAGAAATGTGCACTTACCAATACAATCCCCATTTGTATCCTGTTTATACCCCATGTTGCACTCACATCGGTAACTAGAAATGGTTGGTACACAACGTCCATTTAAACAGAGGTTGGGATGGTGCTTACAGACGTCTATTGTCTGATTGAGTATTGCTAATAAAAAAAAAACCAGAACATGAGACAAACAGTCACATCTTCAAACAGAAGTAAATATGAAGATTATACTTGGCTTCAGAAAGTATGTTATCAGGTGCACAAATATATCCATCAAGTCCAATATTTTTTCCAAGCACTATCTGTTGACATGACAGTAAACTAACAGAAACAAGTAGCTCTCAGAAACAAAAAACACATTAGACAAACAGTCTTAATTATGATGTACTGTTTACGTGTATAGCCTGATGAGATTTGTCAGTGGCCTCATGAATAAACCACAATTTGGGTGAAAGTTGAAGCAGTCTGTTCCTATATGCTTACTAATTTCAGTGCACCCGTCTTAACAACAGCCCATGCATTTTATTAACTTTATGGTTCTGATCCTAGAAACGTGCTTACACATGTCACAAGCAACATTACATGCAAGAGACTTCCCCCTGAATATTACTCATCTGGGGCTTTCAGTCAAGCCAGTGTTCCTGCACAACAGCTAAATTGTACATTTGGAAGAACAAGGAAACAGAAGAGTTTATTTTAAACCCTGATGGTTTTTTGGGAACACTTAGAAATTTGGAGTTTTATTAGCGCTGACCAAGACAGGTCAGCAGGGATAGCACAGGCTCAAGGACTCTGTAACTGAAGGGAGGAAAAAAAATCTCTACGGATGAACTCTTGTTAGAAAAAGGGCTCCTGAACTTCCTCACATATCAGCTGAGGTCTCATAGATGTGCTTGACTACACAGGCATTTTTATGTGTTAGGAACACCATATCTTTTCCACACTAAAAACTAAGCAGAAAAAAAGGACAAAACAGAAGGAACACAAAAAGAGAGAAAGAACTCACGACAACGCAAGACTTACTTAGCCCTGTAATTACTGGGCCATTTCCAGTGGGACTTTGACCACCTGCCCCTAGGCCTGCTCCGCCTACGCCCAGGGAGAAACCATTGCTTCCAGGGATGGGAATGAATCCTGCTCCTCCTGGGCCATAGCCATTGCCATTTCCACCGGGAACGAACCCGTTTCCTCCTGTCCCACCACCTCTGGAACCACCTCCGGCAGCAGTGCCAACCACACAAAGTCGGCGGTGTTCTTCTATTACACAGGAACGCACAGAGAAGCATAATGTAAATCAACTCTTCAGAGTCTGCTTGTAAGGAAGATACAGATCTTTGTCTGCCACAAAACCCGCAAAACCAGCTCCTCGTTTCTTTGATGTTACGTGTTCCCTCTCCCACTCCTAATCTCAGGCATGATGAGATCCCATGACTGTGGCAGGTGTTACTTAAAGAAGGACACTAAAAATAATAAAACAAAATGCTGTAATGTACAACTATTTCATGAAACTGTTTTGTTGATGTGTTGCCAGCAGCACTGTAACTCCCCGGTCACTCAAGACCTTGATACAGATAAATTGAAAATATGCTTCACTAGGGATGTGGACTACTGGTCTGTGAGCAGAGTTAAAAGAACAAATGAAATACTGATGCATTTTTAGTTCAAAGTAATCCAAAATTTAATGGAACAAGAGAGCAGCTGTTCCTTTAAATCAAAATGAACTATGGACCCTCAGAGTCATTTCCTCTTTGAGCTTGACCACAAAAACTTTCCCATTTCCCAAGAACTATTTCCAAAGTCAACAAAAGGACATTAAAGAAACCAGTCCCAAACAATCATGGACCAGAAAAAAAACAGTTCACAGATGGTAACATCCATATTAAAAACACAAGAATGAATAATACTGAAAGTCATTACTTTCTTTTTCCATTTAGCCTACATTTTAGAGCAGTTTAAAATACTCCAGTGACCTCCATCCCAACTAGAACGGACAGCAAGAAGGAGAAAAGAAGTCAACCAGCCAACGACCCACTCACCTGATCCTCTGACAGGACACATCTCCGGAACAGACCCGAAGGCCCAGCACCGGCCAGACTCACAGCAGCACTGTCTTTTGGTGAACCTACCGAGAAGCTCTTGTGCACAGCGGCCATTCACGATGTTGGAGAAACACGTACTTGCCCTTTGATCTGGAATTTAATTGAAAAAGAAAACAAAAAACAGTAACAGAAACTCCCAAGGTGCTTTCTCTTATTCAACTCATGTAACGACTAAAATGTTTAAGAAGTTGTACTAAAAAAAAGAACGAAACCAAACCCCAACATATCCCAAAACACATCCAATAATCCTCTGAGGCGATCAGCACCCACGCATTCCACATTTGGTTTACTGCAGGATCACATATTTGCAGTGACACCAGCCTTGCATAAATCCAGCAGGCCATCTTCAAGTCTGCTCAAGCTAACAGGAAAGAAATATAGATGATACAAAAGATACAAAGCAATGTCAATAGACACTAAATACAAATCTATCAATAGCCTAGTAACGCAAAACCTGAGACATTTCATGTAACAGCTGCAACATCAGTAAATTCATTTAATTAATTTTGCCTTGGTGCAGATGTATCTGACTGAAGAAATGCTATCCAGCCTGCTCTTCTCAGTAGACTGAATGTACAACAGTACTGCTAATAGTGCCATGTGAAAACTACTCTATATAAATATGTCAGTGTTCGTTACATTCTAGTTGCTTCAAGGACACATCCTAGATCTTTTATTATCACACTCCTGAATGCTGATGAGGAGAAAAGCTCAATGAATTTGGAAAGACATGGGACTATGCACATCCTGATATTTTAGTTAAAAGCAAATATTTATCTTCAACTGCGAAGAATAACGTAACTTGTATTCATACAAGGTTTACATTCTTCACTCTTCTTCCTAGTAAAGGAGACATGATACTGCCAGAGTACAGAAATTACAGTCCAATACTATGAACATCTCAGAGCACAAGAACTTTCAGACACATCTTCTTTTCAAGGAAGGACACTCTGTGGAATAAGGGCCTGCATTGGCAAACTAGGGCACGTGATTTGTGTGGAATTGGTTTGGGGACCTGACTTTAGAAACCAGAATGTCAAACATACCAAAATCCACAGAAATTTTGATCTACTGGAGATGATAGGTTCTCAGTACTCCTGAGGATAGCCACAACATATTTCAGGTTTGGCACTCCTCAGATGAACCTGGGTAACAAAAGCTGGCTACGTTCTGCAAACAATTATCCACGTGAAATCACTTGTATGTCTTGTGGTGCTACTGGCTTGCATCATTTATCTGTAATTCCAAAATCCCTTTAGAATTCCCATCCCCTTCCCAACCTGACAACAGTGTTTTGAGATGTCTGAAATAAGAACCACCACAGGAAATCTAGAAAAGACACTATTATTAGCAATTGTTAATGTTTTTTACAAATGGTATGCATTTTTTTCAGTTAATTCCTCAGAATGGTTTATACCACATATTTGACATATGCAGCTGTACAAAAGAAATTACCACATGTGAAAATAGGCATACATCTTTTTTATAATGGAGAAACAGGTTTGAAATACATTGTCCTGTAAAAGCTACAATCTACTGCAATCTAATATTTGGTTTGGTTTATTATCTGCTCCAGCCAAATTAGCAGCACCTCAGAATACACTACTCAGTGCCGTCGGAGTTTGTATATGTGCCTTACATTGGTCTCCAAAGGATAAATTAACCTATGTGAGATGGAACTTGAAATACCAAGTAAGGATAAATGTTTGCTCCTTTCAAACCAAAGAGAGCTTAGCTTTTGGTTTCATCAGATGCAGGTTAGAGAAACAAGTATAATTAACACTTCCCATGTTTGCCTAGACAACAGGGAGATATTAATTGCTTTATTCCTAACAAGATCCAGATCTCAGGCAGGAGTTCTCAGGCTACAATACAGTCGACACAGAGGGATCCCCTCTCTCCACAAAGATGGCTGCACTGCCAATCATCATTGGAGGACGATGTTATGAAGTTTAAGTAGCTGGATCAGAGACACGAGTGACTTCGCACATAGTGAGGTCCTGCAACGAGGCAGGGAGTGCTAGATGGCTGGGACAGAAGTTCTGCTGCCACTGTGTATAAAGTGCCCTCGTAGCCTTGAGAGCTCTAAAAGCCTGCAGGGTGGAATACCTACCAATACAGCGGGAGCCATCCACGGATGCAACATAACCCCGCGGGCAGACGCAGAAATAACTTCCCACGCTGTTGGAGCATTCACCACCTTCACAGGCTCCTGGGATGATGCTGCATTCATCAATATCTATCCATAAGGGAACGGACATAGGATAATTAGCAGAGCACTTGAACATATTGTATTAAAGAGAGGAACAGACAGCTTCTCTGAAATGGAGCTGTTACCCAACTCAGATTGAATAGCATATTGCTGGTGTTTGCACACTGTAAATAATTTTGTTTGACATCTAATGGAGGCTTTCCTTATCCATTCAAGGGGTGCACCACTTCAAGTCACACAGTACGTCAGAGCAGTCTTGGATTTCCTCTAAACGACATATATACTAAGTGCCATCTCTAGGAAGCACACAACAGCTACAACGCAATACCAAAATACACATCCTGCTTTTGAGGTGAAGGAAGGAGCCTACAGCAGCCAAGCATGACAGCTGCGGGCTTCTGTGACCACACAAATATTGGTCATCAGGTCTGTCTGCTTTCTGACCTTCTAATACTCCAACTGTAAGCAAGAATTTTGGCCAAGTTCTTCAAATATGACCAAATGTTGCGTTTTTACTTTTTTTTCAGATATTTGTAATCCTTTCAAATGTTTCTGCTAACAAAAAGCAGCAGACCCATCTGGACACTGAAACAATTTTGTATGTAAATACACATAAAGTGAGCTGTCATCAAGCTGATGAATGAGCTGCAGTATGTAACAAGGGGCTGCTTGCTAGGGCACTTGGCACCAGGACTGACAGCACGGTGTGCACAAACTGGAAGCAAAACGAGGAGCTGAGGCAATGAGAAGGAATAGGAGGAAGCAGTGTGACTGTATTGTTAGAGAGATCAAGCACAGCAGACCAAATGGGAATGGAAGAAATACAAGTAGGAAGAACAGCATGAGAGCAAAGACTTCTGTCATGACCATTTATACAAAGGAGCCCTTTTAAATAACCACTTCACTCTACAACTTTGACAAACTTTAGACACGTGAATATTTTTAGGGTTATTTTAGCAACCTAATTTTGTCTTTTAAGTGACATCTGTCCATTAGTTGAGTGGCCTTTGGTGAATGCAAACTATGGCCCAGGTTTAACATGGGAAGAATTCTGACAAAACCTGGAAAAATATGATGAGCTGTCTAACTAGCTTGAGATGAGTTGTGTTTTCCAGCTGGAATGATGTGATACCACAGGTTTTGCATGGCTTGATACCAAAGACAGTCACAGGTACAAGACTTTGGCTTAACTAGTTTGTAAAAATCTAGGTGCAATATTCATTTAAATTAGCTTTCATACTTTGAAACAAAAATAAAACCACAAAAATCAAGACTGTTGAACCCAGACTGTCTCATGTCAAATAATTCGGGAGAAGCATCAGAAAGAATGTATGACAGAAATTATCTTGTGATGACACTGTGAAGGTATTCACACTCCTTGTAGAAAGCCCTGAGATTCCACAGACCACTCCTGGCACAGACCTACCTTTTCCTTGGACCTGTCACTCTAGAAATTCTCTTGAGATGAATGACTACTTGAGAAATAAACTTTAGTTTGTGTGTTTTATTAGGAGGCTTTTATGTAATGAATATTTTGCTCCCTCCCTTGCTACATTCTCCACACTGAAAACCCAAAGAAAAGGAAGAGTGAGAAAAAGATCTGGCCTGCACAGGGAATATATTAGAAAGGTAACTCCCCCACTGCGGGAAGGCCCACACATGAAGAGCTCCCTTCAGATATGAATCTACAGAAGACATTCAAGTACTGAAAGTAAAACTAAGTTTTGCCACTAAGGATGTGAAAATTTATCTTTCTAAACTGAAGGTAGGAATAAAACAAGCCCTCTCCCACTGGCATGTCATGTGGAGTGTCATTGTAGAAAAGACAATATATCTTACAGGTAGCATGTCTTCAAACACCCTAATTACTCCATACATATAAGCATACTGTGGCCCTTGCTATTTGCTTTACACTATGAAGCAGAATCTGAGGAGGTCAAAATTTTGTCTTTTTAATAAGGTTATTTAAGCGTTTCAGGGGATGCCAAAAGTTTAAATTTTATACTAAAATACTTACAAAATGATGATAACTATTCCCCACATTTTAGACATCTGCTCAAGTATGTACAAAAGAAAGTGTCATTTTTGCTAAATCAAAACACTTCTAAGTAATAATGCTTTCACTTAAGACTTTGTAGTTACCCACTGCAGAGACTCCAGAATTCCAAAGGATGGTAGAAATCAAAACCAAATTATTTCCCGGGCAACCTCCAAAATATTGCTTTAATTTATTGTATTAAAGACAATATCTATAATGTGGTGAACTGCTTGCCATGTGATTTAATCCAATGAAATGAAACCATGTGTGCAAATCAAAACAGAACCGGAACCAGCTGCATGCCTTGTTGAGATCTTTCATGCAGTACAGGTCTTTGACAACCCCTCATTCTTTTGAATGTGAATACTGTTTTCACGCACAGCCTGAAACCTCGTGTCAGAAAGACAGGCAAGAATACTGGACGAAATAAGGACTCCGCAGGAAAAGCTTACTTTTTCTGGAAAGTGACACCTTCCCGATGGCAGAGTCACTGGATGCTCATGCAAGACAACTCCCTTATTTTAACATTCCTCGAAGCACACCTTTGATCCCAATGAAACACTACACTACCCTTTTTCACCACTATGGTAATGGTTCCAAAAATAAATTCCAAGACTACTTCTAAACTTCTGAGGCACTGAAATATTGATAAAGATATTACCAGCATGGTGATCACAATTTAGCAGCATGGAAATACCGTCTGAACATGAAAATGCTGTACACACTAATGGGATGGCACAAAGCTAATAGCAACTGCCACCAGTAATATGTGAGCAAGTTAAACTTAAGAATCCCTGTGCTAGGAACTAGTTACATAGTATCTTCAAAACACCTGCTTCATTCAGTCACACTCTTAGAGCATGGGTCTCAAATCTTCTAGGTCTCATAGCATTTCTTTCTTTTTTTGATAACTGATGTACAACAGCAGCTATTATACATAACAAAAAGAAAACTACATGAAGAATGAGTCTATAAAAATCTGACTACTACAACCAGCAGGCACTTGAAAGCTGAAAGTTTCCCCTTCATCTTCACTCTGCTTGGCACAGGTACCTGCCACTTCAAAGGCAGTAATCTTAATTACAAGAACACAACACCTGATCTTCTACCAAAGGAAACAAAACTCCGAACTAGCTGGTCAGACAGCAAAAAGCCCACTGAGGTAATGAGTAGGTGGAGTTTGTAGCTCTGGCAAGTGAAAGGCAGAGGAAGGAAGTAGTTAGCCCCTTCTGCAAAGCTGCAGGACACAGACCATCCTTCTCACCTGGCTACAAGCACAGGAGTTTAACACTGTCTAGGGCTCTTGTCCAATAACGACAGGGAGCTGGGAAGGGAGGAAGGAGTTTCCCAAAATCTGGGCAGTGACCAGAGTGGAAGAAAGGCTCCTCAGTCTTCTCCATGAGAAAAAAACCGCATGTTTTTAACCAATTAGCATGGAGAACCCTTGTGCAAGAATAATTTTCTTACTTACTGGAGCAGTACCAAGTCAGTGGATTTTTTTTCCACTAGTTTTTGAGCTAAATCTCTGCCTCTCCTTCCCTGTCCCTGGTTCTTGCATGTGCAATTCTTTCAGCAAGATCTCTGTTCCCTCTGAATGGGAATTCTGAGACTTTACCTCAGGAAGAGCTATTTTTAGCATGGCTGATTGAAAAACATACTCAATTTCTTCCCTTCTCCCCTTCCAAAATACATAAATTAAATGCTTTTGGGGAAAATGCTCCAGAGATAGTAAGAGGAGATGCCGTCTTAAGGGTAAAAAAAGACTGGTGGCATGAATGGCTGTGGTTCCAAAGTTGCACGTAAGATGAGAAAGCCAGTCTCAATAGGAGAACTAATTTAAATGTGTGGCACAAACTCTGCAGGTGTGAGTATTAATAGGTGAGCTTCTGCCAAAAAAAACCCAGCCTGGCTCCCTGTCATCCAGAATTCATCACTTCTATTGCTACACTAACCAGGATTTTATGAATAACGGAATTAAAAGTACCAGAAAAGGGCCACTCAGCTGCTGAGTTCTGAAAAAGGGTTTCCTGGAAATAGTTTTAGTCTATAGTAATAGCCACTAGTATCAAAGCTGAATAACACAGAGTGTAGCAAAATTAGACATCAAAGCAGGAAAACCATAAATGGAACTGTTTCTTTGAAAGAGTTCTTTGCGTTTTGGTGCCACCTTTTAAAAAAACAAGGAGCCAGCCTGTGCCATGGAGTCCTAGCCCTGGCAAGTCAATAATGCACCAACGTCTCTTTCTGGAAGAGCATCAGAGGCATCCGACCTCCTAGAGTACCTTGGACTGTAAAGGGTGTCATAACTCACTGCATTTAGTCAGGGAACATGATGTATTGTCAGTTTGAGAAGAATAAATGGAACACATCTACTAGATCCTTGAAGCACTAAGTAGTAGTCCACCTCTTATGTAAACCAGCAAGCACAACTGAAAGCTTACTTCACCTCTCAGTTAATCTATATACAATCCATCTCTAAACAACCCATAGATCTAAGTTCCATTAATTCTGTAAGACAACATCCTAAAAATGTACAGTATTTCATTCTGAAAAACACAATGAAAACTCAGTAGGCTGTCAGCCAAAACTTTCAGGCCAAAAAAGAGAAGGGTCTGGGGTTTTCCTTTGTGTAGTTAAGATGTCACACCAGTGATAGCTGGAATTTGGTACAACCCTTGTAATGGCCTTTTCCACATCTTTTCAGCTCTGTGCCCATTCCTTGAATCCTTCCATAACTTGCCCAGCAGCGGAAGGAGTTGTCCCGACTATTGCGGAAAGTCTATAGAGCAGCAATAAAGAAAAGCCTGTGAGTAAAATCAGTAATGTTGAACCCTGAGCTGGATTAGTTTTAAACGTCATCTTTTCCCAAAAAGCCTAAGCTGCCCAGTTACATTTCTACACATAACGGCATGCACACAGTTATGCATACCAGCTGTTCTCCTGTGCTCTGGAAATCATTTAAACGCTCTTTACTGATATACAATTGCCATTAACTTCTGCAAGGTCCGTGTCAGTAAATTGTAATCTGAGGCTCCAAATAAATCCTATTAACTGCATATATGCCTTTTTACTGTGTGGGTTTTATTGTGGGTTTTTTTTTTTTCCCCAAAAGAAACACAGGAATATAATTTTTTTCCCGAAAAGAAACACGGGAATATAATGCAAGCAAATAGCCTAGCAATGCAGTGTTTATTGCTCAGCACAGTTCTAGCAAAATCCCTTATGGCACAAAAAGCACAACATGAATACTCCTACTTATTGTAACAACAGTTATTGCTTCCAGGAGGAACAACAGGAGAAAGAATCCTAACCCACAAAATACATTTGAGTGTTAAGGGTACAGGATATAGCAGGAGATCTCAAATCCCTCCTTCGTAAGCAGAAGACTTGCTGTTAAATAAAGAAGCTCTGAATACTTAGCGTAAATTTAATTAATTTAAAATTAAAGACAACAAGAAGGGCTTCTTCAAGTACATCACTAGCAAACGGAAGACTAGGGACAATGTGGGGCCGCTGCTGAATGAGGCGGGTGTCCTGGTGACGGAGGATGTGGAGAAGGCAGAGCTACCGAATGCCTTCTTTGCTTTGGTCTTCAGTGCCAAGGCAGGCCCTCGGGAATCTCAGGCCCTGGAGATAAGAGAGGAAGCCTGCAGAAAGGATGACTCTCCCTTCATCAAGGAGGACTGTGTGAGAGATCACTTAAGCAATCTGGATGCCCACAAATCCATGGGCCCCATGAGTGCTGAGGGAGCTGGCAGACGTCATTGCTGAGCCACTCTCCATCATCTTTGAAAGGTCCTGGAAGACAGGAGAGGTGTCGAAGGACTGGAGAAAAGCCAGTGTCACTCCAATATTCAAAAAGGGCAAGAAGGAGGCAAGTCATCCTCACCTCCATCCTGGGAAAGATGATGGAGCAGCTCATTCTCGAGGTCATCATCAAGCAAGTGGAGGAAAACAAGGTTATCAGGAGTAGTCAGCATGGATTCACCAAGGGGAAATCATGCTTGACCAATCTGCTAGCTTTCTAGATGAGGGAGAGAGCAGTGGATGCTGTCTGCGTCGACTTCAGCAAGGCTTTCAACACTGTCTCCCAGAACATCCTCCTAGGGAAGCTCAAGAAGTGTGGGTTGGAGGAGTGGTCAGTGAGGTGGATTGAGAACTGGCTGAATGGCAGAGCTCAGAGGGTTGTCATCAGCGGCTCTGAGCCTAACTGGAGGCCTGTAACTAGTGGTGTCCCCCAGGGGTCAGTACTGGGCCCAGTCTTGTTTAACTTCTTCATCAATGACCTGGACGAAGGGACAGAGTGTAACCTCAGCAAGTTTGCTGATGACACAAAATTGGGAGGAGTCGTAGACAGACCGGAAGGCTGTGCTGCCATTCAGCGAGACCTGGACAGGCTGGAGAGTTGGGCAGAGAGGAACCTGATGAAGTTCAACAAGGGCAAGTGCAGGGTCCTGCACCTGGGCAGGAACAACCCCATGCACCAGTACAGGCTCGGGGCGGACCTGCTGGAGAGCAGCTCTGCAGAGAGGGACCTGGGTGTCCTGGTGGACAACAAGTTAACCGTGAGCCAGCAGTGTGCCCTGGCTGCCAAGAAGGACAATGGAATCCTGGGGTGCATCAAGAAGAGTGTGGCCAGCAGGTCGAAGGAAGTTCTCCTTCCTCTCTACTCTGCCCTAGTGAGGCCCCATCTGGAGTACTGTATCCAGTTCTGGGCTCCCCAGTTCAAGAAAGATGAAGAGCTACTGGAGAAAGTCCAGCAGAGGGCTACGAGGATGATGAGGGGACTGGAGCATCTCTCCTACAAGGAAAGGCTGAGGTAGCTGGGCTTGTTCAGCCTGAAGAAGAGAAGGCTGAGAGGGGACCTAATAAATGCTTATAAATATCTGAAGGGTGGGTGTCAGGAGGACGGGGCCAGACTCTTTTCAGTGGTGCCCAGTGACAGGACAAGGGGCAACGGGCACAAACTGAAGCACAGGAAGCTCC
>Ga0065711_1028241_pt1 | contig 42654 bp, 16 predicted proteins | sample Hoacrofraction12_FD_59098 | JGI IMG/M metagenome (GOLD analysis project Ga0065711, IMG submission 59098) | Hoatzin crop microbial communities from Cojedes, Venezuela - Epithelial fraction 12 v2 (version 2) | ecosystem: Host-associated > Birds > Digestive system > Esophagus > Crop | place...
CCCCCCCGGCCGCACCACCGGCAGCGGCCGGCCCTGTGCCTGCTTTAACGATTTAACGGCGCGCCTCCGGCTGAAGCAGGAGCAGGTAGCGGGGAGGCGGCTCGGGTTCCGGCTGGCGCTCAGAGGCTGCTCGGCGAGCAGGGAGAGCGTCGCTCAGCGACGCGGTTATTCCTGGAGCATACCGTTCATTAAAACACCTGATGAATGGACTAATGAGGCAAAGAGGAGCTGTAAAACGTCTGTTCAGAGAAGCGTTGACTAGAGAGCATCCAAAAGTAAGCGGAACAGCTCTAAACGCTAAGCGTTACACAAAAACGCTCGGTGGTCGAAAGATCAGATAAATATCTGTGATCGATCCGCAAAGGAATGCAACGCATCTGAGCTCCTTCTAGGTGGGGTGGCAAGTATTTCGTTTAAAGACATGGAGGTATACATTAAGGACAAATGCCAGCAAAGATGTGTCACCACAGGGTGCAAAATCATCGGGGAAACACAAGTACTTCAGATAGCGGGAAAAAAAAATGAATGGAGAAATGTGAATTCGTCAGCTCTGTGTCAATCTTCACACGAACTTGCCGTCGTGTGGGAAACCGACGTTTCGAAGAGGATAGAGCAGCCCTTCACCACGGGCTCCTCGGAAAGAAACTCTTGCTCACATCATTAGTTGCAGATTTTTGCAGGGCACAAACTACAAAGGCAACGGGAACCAGAAGCGTTTTATATTGCAAGCACGTAAAGGGAGAAGGTTGTTGTGTGTTGCACCACAAAGCAATAAAATATAAACCAAAAAAGATTAATGCAGGGTGTGCCTATCACTGGATCCTTAAAGGAGGACTAAAGCCAGGACTAAGTAGAGCTGGGAGGTCCTAGCAGAAAATGAAGACCTGTAACCAGGGCGAATCCTTCTGTCAAACTGATTTTTTTTTATTACGGCTTTGTTTCCTGTTTTATTTTTTTTCTATCTTGTTTTTTGCTAAAATATCGATATTTCTCTATACTATTTGAAAATGTATATAATAAGCTCTATGAACTGTGATTTGCAGTATGTTTTTGAACATTTTTTTTTGTGTGTTTGGTGATTTTGATCACATTTGCAAAAGTATGGAGCTGAGGAAATGCATAATGAATATCTGTGCTGCAGTGGACAGGTTTTCAGTGCAGGGACAATGCAACGATGTAGGGGAAGCAGGATGAACTCTCATGAGAGTCTGCTTTATACTCTGAAATCATCTCAGACCAGATTAGGTACTCAAACTGGTGTTCTAGGCTTGTTTTAACTAAGAATCCAGGTTACCCTATGACTGTTGACTTTCCTTCACCCACCGCTTCTCTTACCTTTTCATTTCACTTTTTTATCACAAAAGAATTTTCTCACAAGATGATTATAGATGCTGAGCACTCATGGCTACATCTCCAGGCCACTCTGCCACTACTTGCATAATTGTTTTTCTTCAGAAATATCTATGATATCATTCTTGATAATTTTGAAAATCAATGTCTCTTAACAAGTCTTCTTATATAACAAATCCAATGTCCTTTGCATTAGCAGATATGAGGAGAATGTGCATTTTAATTCACTGTACTCCTATGGAAATAGTTTTACTCCTTTTGTAACCCTGTGTACTGACTCTCTGTGTTGGTAATTTTCCACATAATCACACAGGAAAAGACAGCCACTCTGATGACTTGGCATTACTGATTGAGAAGTTATGGATTTTAACAGTGACCTGTAATTTACTGGAAAATTCACCTGAAGTCAGTAGTGATTCTGGGATGCTGAAATAAGGGGGCACAGTCCATCACACATGACTGCAAGCAAGGAGCTGAAAGTTGCTGTCTACTCTAGAAACCACAAAAAGTTAGGTACGCAACAGCAACAAAAAAAGTCTACAGAGTTTTCTTGTAAAACAGGAAAAATCTGTTCTCCTTTAATTGATCCATTAATAGCAGAGTTGCTGTCATTCTCAAACCCTGGACTGAAACAACAGAAACAGATGTAGTGTGTAGCAGGCTCTGTCTCTCTCAGCTTACTGGCATTGCAGCTGTTTGTTCTTGTTGTTAAACCTTAAAATTACAGTAATGTCCATGGATCAGGACCTCATTACCTCAAAACACAGGGCGGTTACTGTCCCGTTGAGCTCTCAGTTTGCATTCCTGACAGACCAGACCAAATCAGTGCCATATATATGTGCGGAGATAGGGTGAACTTGCAAGGGAAAGGATGGAGTTTGGAAAATATCTTAGCTTGATACTTGCTCAATCGGTGGTAGAGAGGAAGACTATGGGCACCACCCATGAATTAATACAAAAATGAAGTTTTTAAGTAAAGCTAGCTGAAGACTTGTTATTTTGATACTAGAAGAATGCAGTAGTATTCAGATGAAAGCAGAGCAAACTGTCATTGAATGTGGTGTCACTGGAAGGGTAAAGGATACTTCTGATGTCTCAGTGCATTATGAGATTATGTAGGCAGGGAACATTGGGCTGTGGTAGAGTTTATGTTCAAAGAGTTTACGTCTGAGTAATTTACGAAGCTGAAGGAGGCCAAACAAAAAGTATTAGATGAATTGGTCAGTACTATTTCAAGTGGCTTGCAAAAAAACCAGAAAGGAGGTGATTGCTGAAGTCAAAGGCAAAGCTAATGTAGACCAGAAGAAGCAGTGTCTTGGTCGTTGAAACAGCTGGGAAAGACTTTGATACACTGTAGATACGTATGGAGACGAGGACAACATTATCTCTCTTCGACTTCTGCAGGTCTCACATTTTGAAGGAGTTGATTGACTCCATCAGTCAAGAAAAATAAAATGGATACTATAAATGGGCTTATATTATCTAACTGCTGGCTCTTACCCCAGTACCAAGTTATCATGGAGACACTCTGAGTCCTGCAGAGATGTGAGCAGTTGTAGTGGACTGCAGTCTGCTTGAAGTTTGTCTCCGCTGATGGACTGTCTAAGGGGCCTGGGGATACTGGCTTCTGACTCAGCTAACTTCAGTCCTATGGGATGAACCTTGGCCCTATAATTAGCAGTTTATGAATAAACACTAGAAAAAATCCAGGAAGGTATATATCCAAAGTATGTGGTAAAAGACGACTGGATATATTTAGGTGTAGTGACTAGAATACGAGTCTGCAAGAATTCTCTGTAACCTTTTTTTCCCCAAATACCTTACTTGCAAAGGTAGTATAAGAACTTTATTGCTTATGTTGATGATATATAAGAGTATACTTTGCTCACATAGCTGATGAATTATTACCAGTCCAGTGCAGGGACTAGTTCTGTTCTTAAAAGCAGAATATATCCAGTGAAGCCAGAGCATCACAGTCTGGTCACCAGTAGTTTTAGGCATTGATCCTACATGCAGCTGACTGTATGAATGCATGCCTGCGTCACAGCCTGTCTTTATAGGACTCCATTTTGAATACAAGCATCTACTTACAAAAACCAGGTTTCACAGCTTGGCTCTGCCTGAAAAAATGTGACATTCAGTAATATCATTATTCCCTGACACAGGAAATCATTAGCAAAACTCAATATTTGGGGCAAAATGTAATAAAACTAGGTATGTTCTGCCAGTAAAGTGCAATTCATTTCCATTTACAGTTGTATTACAGGTCATTTGAAGAGTTTAAAGAAGTAACTGTTGACATTTTCCCATACAGGACCAAATGAAGAAAGAGAATTTTGAAAGTGAAATTTTGGGTAAATCATAGACAAATGAAACAAATAGCTGTGGTTAGGGTGTGATGTGATTCATCATGCTTGCAAAGTTTTATGAATGATATGTTTTTCCTTAATCATAACCTTAGGGGTGAGAGGGATTGACAGCACGGCATGTACTAAGGTTGAAATGTGAACCTTAACTTTGAATTGCCTGGAATTTTATCAATGTGCATGAAAAAATGTAATGTTATTTAAAATAGCTTCTTTCATCTTGATTTTTTTATATAAACACTGTTTGTGGAAAATGGAATGCTATAAAAATGTGTATTGTTTACCTAGGAGTCTAGATTTTTTCCTGAATATTTATTATAATTCAACAATCTTATTATTATGTAGTTATATGCTAGAGGCATTAATTAATGTTTTTTTCTCTTCCACTTCTCAAAATTTGCAAAATGCAGGGAAATGTCAGACAAAGTTCATAGTTTACACTTAAAGATTTTGCTTGTATTTGTATAGAATAAATGCATGTATGATGGTGGACTGAAACTGACCTCTAAAGAACACGTCCCCTTTGCCAAGCTTCTCAAGCATCCACTGCCTTGCTAGCTTCTGGCTTTGTTATGCACCTAAGGATGTGGAATTTCTTTCCTTGCTAGTTCTGAATACCCTCTTAACGGTTTGTGGCTTCGTGCATACTTACGACAATAGACTCCAATCACCTTACCACATAGTATCTTTCCCACTGAAATTCCATTTCATTCATATTTAATGCATTAGAGGCTACCAGTGCAATGAATAGTGTTTTCTTTCCTTCTTGTGGCTCAGTGTTTCACCTTCTTTTTTTTTTTTTCTGTGCTATATAAACCATGATTTAAAGATAGGGTTAATAACATTTCTTCTGCTGTATCAGCTGCCGTATCAATATGCTTGAAAGATATGGACTGAATAAGCATTGTTTGTGTCTGTTTGCAGATGGGAAGCAGAGATAGAACAATGTGCAAATAGAAAGATTATGGCAAATAAAACTACATGGGAAATTGGAATTGAGGGTTCTAATCTAGAATTTAATTCTAATCTAGACTCTAATTTCAGGGAGCATTTGTGTCATGCAGCCTTTTTACCTTAAGAAGACCCCACTAAGCTACTCAGCTGTGAGCACTAGTCCCTTCCATAGGTGGTATAAAATTTTCATGTTAATTATATGTAATATATGTTGACCAAGTGATTTATGAACATATCTGGAACTTGTTTTTATAAACTACGTGGAGACAGCTTTGATTGCTTATTAACTTACAGAGTTTGATTTTGGAAATGCAATTAAAAAAAAAATACATACTAGTTTTGTTGTTATTTTCTACACTTTTTAAACTGTAAAATGAAGCTTCCATCCTATTTCCATCACATTATCCCCACACGTGTCTGTGGCAGGGCTGAAATCTTTAGATTCATTGTGCTAGTTGCTGCCCTGAAACCTCTGAAGCCAAATGCTATCCCCCCCGTCCTCTATCAGGAGCTGAGGGAAGATGGCATACTTTGCCAGAAGATTTCACAGAGGTTTGGTGGCAGCAAAACAGTGTTGAGGAGAGGACGATTTGTTGCTGTCTACAAAGCGAGTGTGACTTACTGACACTTCTCATTTCTCACCAGTTAGATCCAACCTGATCTATTACATCCAGTCTGCCCTTACCAATGTCCTGACTCTTTTTGTGTTATGATTCACTGTCATGTCCCATCTCTCTCTTAAACTGTCCTGTCTCCTGTCCCCCCTTCTTGGGCTTGCTACCTTAGTCTCCATGTGGAACATTGTTTAGTCTTGCCTCCCTGGGCTTCAGCCTGCTACCCACCTCCTTAGGTTCAGCTGTCTTCCTCAAACTCCGACTTCTCACAGTTTCTTTAGTTTTTGTCTCTCTCTTTAACTGTCTAGTGCATTTTCATTTGCAGTTAGTGCTGCCCACCCCCAGGTCTTGCCCTGGCACAACAGCTCAAAGCTGCACTAACTTTACCTGGCAGTGAGCTCAAGCATGGGCAGAATCTTAAAGGAATTTGGTGACTCTAATCCAAATGTAGAGTGAGGAAAGAGGACTCATACTTCACCTATTCTGTAAAATGACTGTTCTCAACACAGTTTCTTCATGTGCTTTTCTCCCTTCCAGGTCATCTTTTCTTCAGACTTGCCCAGCTTCAGAGAATTCCTGAATAACGCAGTCTCACCATCCTTTAGGGATTTTCCCCAGGCTAGTGAGGAGGAATAACGGTGTCAATTCATTTGCACAAAGGACATGGTGAATCACAGGCAACTTCATCCTTGCATTTAAAACAACCCCAGACCACAAATGCAATTATGTAAGCACTTAAAAAAGGACCTGAAATTATTTACTGCTACCCATGTAGATACAGGGTCCTGGCTATGGCATGGTTTGCTAACACTGTAGTAAGTGTCTGAGAGATTAATATTATTCTGTTGCTGTGTCTTTTGACATTGGCTTCCAATCAAACATCACTTAAAGTGTTCAGAACTGCAAGTATGGCCATGTACATCATACACCTGCAAAACAAGTCAGTGTGTCACCTTATGAAGGAGTAAGCTGAAGAGAAGCAGGTTCAATTATTTGCATCCAATTACCAAAATAAATTAGTTGCAAAGCTAAGAATAAAGCCACTATCTCTGGTCTACAACTTAATTCTTTAATTGCTAGGTAATCCTGGCTCACAAACTCAGGGAAAGTCAAATCTGTCACTTTTGCTTTCAAAGTTAAACCTCTCTGGGATTATCTCATTTGTGAGACCAGATCCAGAGAAAATAAGTTAGAAAGGGAACAATCCCTTTTAACTTTATCTGCAGAATGATTGTATCATTGGCCAAATCTATTTTCTTTTCTACTTTTCAGAAATAAAAAAATGACACATATAAATCTCATTTTACTTAGCTCAGGTAGAAAATCAGCATTGTAAGTTAAATCCTTGACATACAGTAGTATTCATTCAGAAGGAGTGTCCTAGGATGTTAAAGATTAGCCATGGTGGTTTTGGCTTAGTCTTTATTGCAATGAGAGATGTTTTCCAGGATTTCTTGACTCATTCCTCTAAGCCTGTGTTGAAAGGGAGTTTCTTAATGCATTCTGAAGCAATCATATCACTTGTAATTTTTTTTTCCACTTACTGTTTAGTACTAGAATTAGAATAGAATATTTCAAACCACATCTGTTTTAACTGCGTCATGTATTTCTGAAGTGTTAATATTATTCAAAGACAAACATAGCAAGGATGTTTAAAAGAAGCTGGGAGAACACTGAGTTCTGTTATAGCCTTTTAATATTCAAACCCATTATCTTACCAGTAATTAAACTAAAATTAATCGTTGAATAAAAAAACCTGTAAATCTAGGTAGTTGCATAAAGTTACTGAGAGACACATTCAGCCCAATGGTCTTTTCAGTGACAATGGATTCAGAATAATTTCCCACTGGCCATATGAGATGCATATTAGGCCTTTATCAGAGTAGTTCTGCTCAGAGGGATGAAAAAGAGGAAAAAACTTGAAATATCATTCTGCAGCTAAAACCACAGGTGCTGTTTGCAGTCAATGATGGAACTTCTTGCTATATGGCTGGTGTTAAGCTTGATGGCAAAATCTAGGAAAAATAAAGAAACTTCAAAGGGCAAGAAGTCAAAGGTTTAAAAATAAACTTTTTTTTTTTTTTTTTCCAACAGAGAGAATTTCTTTAACACTGACACAGAAATGTAGACAAAAACGTCCAGTGGGTCCCTTCCAGAACTTGGACTTTTCAGATTTTATCTGCCACTGTGTCTAATTTTGCTTTTCATGTTTCCTAAGAAGACGGCTTACAGAAAAACACCATGAAGCCACAGTAACCCTTTTTGTCTGTCTGCCTTTGGAAATCCTTCGTCATTTCAGCTTAACAAGTCAGAAAGTGATGATTGGAACATCAAGGGCCAATGTAGCCGTATGCATTCACTTGACTAGCTTAAGACCTCTCACTAGCTCTCCTTTTGGCTAAACAAGAACCTTCCTGATGAATTAAAATGCCAAGGCAACAGGCAAGAAGTGGATAGAAAACAGCTAACAAACCACATTCATAGTAATTTTCTTTGGCATTTAGGTACAAGAAAGTGAAGACCGATATCTAGTCAGAGCTAAAAGTAGTCAGAGACATAAAAGGTGGTGAGAGAAGACTCTGGAGATATCTTAGTTGTAAAATAAAGTTCAGGAGAAATGTGAGTTTGGTGTGGTAAACGAGCTAGTGAGAGATGATACAGAAAAGGTTGAAGCAGGCTTCATCTTTTTTGTCTCATTTTTCATGGGCAAAGTCAGATCTCACACCACTATGTGGACTAATGCAGTTTGGTAAAGAGAAGGGAACTCAATAACACAGAAGAAACAGAGTAAGTATTACTAAGAGAAGTTTAAAAGTAAGGGAGCTGGATGGGATTCATCCAAGACCACTGAAATAGCTGGCTGCAGTTATTGCAAGGTTGCTGTCTCTGGAAAAACCTGTGGTTGTCAGGGAAGATCCCATACAACTAAAAATGGCTAACACTATGCCCATCTTTAAGAAAAGTGACAGGAGGACTGGTAGAATTATAGGCCATTTTAACCCCTGTAAAGATTATAAAGCATGTCCGCTTAGAATCCGTCTCCAAACACATTAAAACAGTCAGGAATAGCCAGCTCAGACTTTGCAATGACAAATCTTGCTTGACCAGCTTGATTGACTGCTATCATGGGATGGCATGGAGAGTGGACAGGAGGAAAGCAATGGACACTTGGTCTTCACGATGGCTTTTGGCACTGTCCCCAGAAGGATTCCTCTTGAAAGCTGAGGAAGTATGGACTGGAAGAACCATTTCTTCGATGCATTGAAAATTGTTTTTACCACCACAGTAAAAGGGTAGTAAAATCAATGATTTGGGTTCCAGTTGGCAATAAGTACCCTATAGTTTGGTACTGGGACTCATATTGTTCAGCATTTCCATCAACAACTTAGATGGTGACACAGAGTATGTGTTCAGGTAAATCTGCAGATACTTCTAATTAGGAGGAATGATTGACAGGAAGAATAGGAAAACTTTAATTCAAAGGGTTCTTGAGAACTGGACTGACATAAACATCATGAGGATTCTAAGCCTGGGGAAGAACAACCTCATGTACCAGTGCACACTGAGAAATTAGTAGAGTCCCCTGAAGAGGACTGGGTTGTGATGGACTGCAGGTAGAATATAAAACAGTGCAAACTGCAAATAAGGTAAACCACGTATTTGATTATGTTAGGGGGACCACAGGAGAGGACCAAACAAAGTTATTTTTGTCCTATGCTTGTCACTGATGAAACTGTGTAAGGAAAAAAACCTAGTCTGGAGCCCCATAATACCTGAGGGATGCTGAGAAACAAGAAGTTGCAGTGATGCACTTTGAAGCTGATCGTGAAGAGAGATTGAAGAAACTAGAATTGTTCAGTCTGCCAAAGAGGAAGCTAAGGAATGATCTGTTGGCAACTTGCAACTACTAGAAGAAGAGATGCAAAGATGAGAAAAACATCTTAATTGTGGCAGACGAGTAGTACAACACCAGAACAGGTTGTCCAGAGAGGATGGGGAATCTTCATCCTTGAAAGTTTTCTAGATAGGACAGCACTAAGATATGTCTGACCTGATCTAGTACTAGTGAAAGTAAACTTTGTGTTGGAGAAACCTCCAAATGTACCCTGTAAACACCATTTCTATGATCCCGTGATTCTTGGAATCCAGAGTACTGGATACCGATGTCGTTTTCCTTTGAAAAAGTACATTTTCTCCCACTAGGAGGAGATGGCATGTCCCTGTGTCCTCAGGTTCTGAAAAAGTTTCCACAGAGAGTTTATTTAGGATAGGTAGCCAGTAAAAGCCCTTGATTGTATTTGAGGTCATGGCATCTGAGAAAATACAAGTGACATACAGTGGAACATTTTGATACAATAGGTCTGAGCTTTTGAGTCAATGATTGGGTCCCAAAAGGGCGAAACACTTCTTTGCATTTATAGATATCCACACTGGAAGTGCAATGAGAACCTGAAGTTATCAAGTGCTTAAGTGATTCGCTGGCTTGTGGCTTTGGTTCTTCTTTAAAATGAAATAGTGAATGTAAAAGGCAGCAGACTGGGTAGGATGCAAGCAACTGAAAAACACAGTAGTCAATCAGTCAAACTACTAACCAGCTAAAAAACTAACCTGAAAGATAGCACCGCTTTTAATGGCTTTTTTACAAAACTGGTCAGCCAGCCAGGGCATAATTTCAGTGTTCAGATCTCACCTTGGATATTTTTTCCTGTTCAGTCACTTGTACAGAACAGAGAACAAATGTCTGGAATGCTACATTAGAAGAAAACATTAGCATAGAATTGTCTTAATGATTAGATGATATGTTACTGAAACATAGAGTGGAAACTCACTAATTTGTACTGTACAGGCAAAGATATTTTGTGTCATCTGTTTTCCTCTCTGCTTCTGTTGTACAGACTTCCAGACTGAACTACGGTTTTTACAACATACAGAGTACTCCACATGCATGCAGTTTGGATTTCACAGGACTGTAAATAATTTTAAGTGTTTGCATTTGTTGTTGGTTTTAATCTTTTAGATGCAAGAACTCTTGAATTTTTATCTGGTTTTCACAAAACTTTGATACAAGATTATACATCTTAAAAATTGCATACTTTTCCTGTAAGTCTGAGAAGAATTTATATCCTTAAGGCTTTCCTCTAGGATATCTTTTGACATTAAAAAGGTAAAATTATGAATAGATTCTATTTCTTTCAGATGTCTATTTAATTTTTTTCTTCCAAACACTGTAATTTAATTTTAAAGTTCACTTTGAAAATAAACAATAGATGAATGTGCTTGCAGAGATAATGCTTTCTCTTTGCTCAAAATAAAAGCAGACATCTGGTTTCTAAATTATTATCTTTTAATTGTCTACCTAATCATTAGTTTTGTGGAATTTCAAAATGACTTTAATTTACCTATCAGAATAATATGTTGCTGACACAAATTCCTCTTTTTGCACATGTATATGCATACAGCCTGTTCTCCTTTATACTTCTTATGTATCATTTGCACACGGTTACAATGTTATACAATCAAAGTGTTGTAAATACAACAAACATTCTTATTGTATAGTGCTTGGTATTTTATTTAATAGCAAACTCAGTTTATTCCATCAGTAGGCCTATGTTCAAGTGAATACTACTAGTATTATGTTCATAGAACTGAATATATGTATAATATTCATTTGAACTCTACTGTTTCTGCTCCTTGCTATCATTCACAGTCTATTGATATAAACCAAGTTCTATCTATCCTTCCACCCAGATGGTTGACGTTACATGTGATTGCATGAAAGCTCTGATATGAAATGCCTATGGCTTACTGGATTACCCTCTCCGCACATGTTTCAAATTAATAATAAAAAAGAAAGAAAAAAAGAACCACTGCAATCTTGCTACAAAAGAACAAGAGTTTATTGTATAACAGGATTGCAGATGTGGAAAGGTGCTCATAATAAGGCTACACTATTTTTATTTCATTGTGCATCTGGAATGCCAAAGGATCTTTAAGGTACTAGGAGCTCATACTAGACAGTCTTGGCTTTTTGATTAGCTTGATATTCAGAGAAAAAATTAGTTTTTGTAAACTCTGTGCCATTCATCATCGTATTGTCATTTATGTAATCACAAAATGATTTACAAAGTCAAGATTTTTTTCTAATTTCGGAAAAAATTTTAAGACATCAAAGGCTTTCAGATATAGACATCAAAGAGCAGCCCAAATCAGAGATTTCTGGCTAAGACAGTTTAGTTCTTTTAATATCCTCCGGTTTTCTAAGTATATAAAATTCTTGGAATCTGTCTAAGTAAGCTGTAGTGTATATTTATTATTTATTACAGTATGGCTTTTTTGTGGGCAAAGGACTTTGCAGTAGAGAAGATGCCATCTTTTCAATTTAATAAACCAGCAGCAAATTCTTGTGAAATATTAGAGGTACAGTCATCTAATCCTACTGGGAATGGAGAGATGTGTTAACTGAGGAAATATTTGCACATGAGCTCAGGATGAAATGCAGTTCTTTCCTTGTAATCAGCCTGTTACAGAGGGATGCTTGTATGAATTTAATAAGAATATTCTGGGGAAAAGTAAGACAGGTCAAGAATGAAATTACTGCTTCACAGGAGGAATAATATCAGTTGCTATGGTTTATGGAAAACAGTAGGCCAGCTTTCTAGTATTGGCTAAGGATGTAATTCAGAAACGCTTTCCATTATTTCCATGATTTAGAGCAGGGTGACACCACAGAAGCTGGTCATATGGATGCTAGGCATCGCAAGCTACTGGCACACATGCCAAGTCATAGCCAGAGAATTTAGAAAGCATGAACAATGTAAATTGATCTAGTCAAGAAATGAATCCATAGAGACACATGAGGTTTTCTGTGCACAAGTAAAAATATAATCAAGTATAATTTCATCCACTACCCACCCAAGAAAAGCAGGATATTAGGGATTGCCTTCAAGTTAGCAAGGTACGTAGAAATGTGTGTCTGGCTTATCAAATATCAAGGAGGACCCCGCCAGGGAGAATGGCTACATGAGGTACAAGCTCTATACAGAGCCTGTTCCCATAGACTAAATAACTAAACTTCTAAATGCTTATCCTTGAAAGACATGCTGTGACCCTTTCACAAGCAGCCTACTGACTAGAGGATCTGAGTTTCTGGGAACTGGATCTCATACTACTATACAACAAGGTTTTGCCCAGATGGATTTCTAGTCCAATGTTCACAAAACGCTGGGTTAGCGCCAAGATAGTTTGGAAACACAAGCAATGAAGTGCATGGTTTCTAAGTCAAAAACAGTAGTTCTTTTATATTTACGTTCCTGCACTCCCTGCTAGGAAGATAATGAGATTACATGTAGAACTGTCACATCAGACCTTGAATGCAGAATTATTGTTCAAGATAAAGCTCTAGGCAAAAAAATATTCTATAAACAGGAACAAACACTTGACTTTCTACCAAGATTTTTATCTTTCAGATATTTCAGTGCAAAATTTTGAATTGTATGTCTGTGTATAACCACTGGAGCTCAGTTCTATCACTCATTTTACTCATAACCTCTGAATTTTATTTTGTATAAATACTTTGCAAAAATATTCAGCTCATCTTGTGCGAGGATGTGAAAAGAAGACAAGAGGTAGCATATACCAAGCTGATATAGCCCTGCTACCAGCATGAAGGACACACTGCACATTACAGTCACATACACCACTGAAGAAGCTTTGTGCCCAGCCACTTGGAGAAGAAAGAAGACAAACTGGTATGAAAGAGAGAGACAGTTACATCCTCCTCCGTACAGTTACTGCAGCTGAGACAAATATAGTTACGATTTTTAGACCGGAAATTGTTCTGACTCTGGTCCCTTAACATATTTGCAAGTTGCTCATCATGATGCAGTATGCAGAGTAGGTAACTTCAAGTCAGGTATAAAAGCAGTTTTGTCAATGGCTTGCATTTCGTGTAGTTTAGCTTGCGTTTGGGTAGAAGAGGCTCTTGAGAAAGGAGGGGAGGAAAGAGACAAAGGCTCCTCTCAGCCTCTATCAGCACTGGATTAAACCTAGGAAAGACAACCAAGGGCTGTAGAAAGCTTCAGGGCTGAATACAAGGAGCAGCCAAAAAGGAAGCCTGGGAACAAATCTTAATTTTCGCAGGCTTTTGAAGACGAATTTTAACTTAAGTAGAGGCTGAGATTTTCCTTTCACTGCTACCACATAACTGTTAGAACGAAGTTAGAGACTTTGATATCTAATTTAGTTAAGAAAATTGTAGAGACAGGGTTACAATCTCCTAGCATTTGAATAAGTTCTTGTCCCAGTGTTAATACAGGGAGGTTTACTTGAGGGATTTATTCTGTTTCAGTACGCGTCTCTGTTTTCATGTGTTTGGATGAGTTGTGTATCTGCTGAAAGGGTTGTGGCTCTGTGAGGATTCTTTGAAAGAGGGGTTATAATTTTGGTGGATTGGAATTTTGTTAAAAGTTTGGCTGGATTCAGAAAGAACATACAGAATTTTAAATAAACAACGTTTTGATCACATTGATATTTGTCACTGTTCAGAATATTATCCAAGGAGAACCAGAAGCTTTAACAGGCTTAAAGTTTCTTGAGACAAGGTCCACTTTTTGTGTTTTGTTCAGTGCCTCTGTGCAGTCAGGTTCAAGTTCTGCCTTCAGGCATTGTTAAAATAAAAATGTTACATTAAAAATCATGTCATCTTTACCCCACTCCAGGGAATGAGAAGTATTATTTTAGAATTAACAGCCAAATGTTTCTACCACCCAGCAGCATCTCCAGAAGAGCCATAACACTTAGGCACCTGCAGCACTCTGTCTCTCACACTCGCACTCACACACACACACTCACCCTCTCTACTCTTACCTTGCAGGCATCCCTGCTTTCTTTAGGCTCCCTGCAGCTGACCCTGACCTGTTCCCATATATTCTCTATACGCCCTAGGTAGCAGCAGCCTACCTTCTTCAGGCATACTTGGCATCTCTATCCTTTCCCTTAGCTCTGGTTCTGTACATCAGTTTATTTGCACAGTAGGCCTTGCCCTGGGGGTGCTTTTCCTTACAATATAAGTGATTTCGTCCATCTCTCATGGGCATATACACACCTATTTCTGCATGCTTTTGTTCAAGTGATCATTTATGAACACTAACCAATGTATTCTGCAAGATTTCTTTTTATTTTAGGTTCGAATTTATCATCAAAAACAGATGCAGGGACATTCTTTGTCAGCCTGATTGCAGTGGCAAGCAGCTGGCATTGCCTAATAATATTAATGTAATTAATAAAATGTTGTATTTGGAGAATGTAGCATTTTAAAACTTCAATTTGACAATACTTGCATTAAAAGTGTTAGAGTTAAGTATGTGCATATTTAGAGTATATATAATTTCAAATATGAGCAGCTCCAGTTCTTTTTCACCAGGAATTCAGAAACAGCAGATGTTATCTGTGTTGTATTCCTTCCTGTTAATTGCACAGGTGATGAGTCTTCCAAGAGTGTGTTAGCACAGTTTTACTCTTTCACTGGGTAAGCAAAGCAGCAACAACTTTCTTCCTGCTAAAGGCGAATCCAATGAACCATTCTTATTCAAAGAGGTTTGTATTCAACAAGAATTTGGGATTGAGCAGAACTTGGCCATATGATTTAGTTGTGGGCTCATTTTTCCAACTCAAAATTAAATACTTTCATTTGTCTGATCAGTCAGAAAATGTTGCAAAATATTAGTTTGGAGTTAACTTAAAACCCCCATACCCATTTTTTATTGGGTCCCTAGTCAGCAAACTAAAGAAGAAAAACTGTTATTCATAAAAGACTACACATAAAAATGAGTCATCTCAAAAAAAGCAGCTTATAATACTTCACTAATAACTGCAGTATACATAATCCATGGATGGTACTCTCATGAAATTTATTCCAGAAGACTGTGAGAAGAGTTTTGACATGTGAGTTGCTGGTACAATTTTTCAGACCTTTCATGATAGCTTTGTGGAGGAGGAGATGATAGAAACATCTCTAGAAGTGGCTCCTGTGACAAGACATGATCTCTCATGTTCCTACTCAAAGGCTGACCCCAAGAGGAGAGACATAGACTGAACAGAGATGTGCAACATGACATCCCTCTAATAGAATGGCAAGTCTGAAACCCTGAGGGCTGATGCGATAAGACCGTCCCATGTTAAAGCTTCCCCCCTCATGTTCCTTCTTCTTACACAGCTATTTAGTCCAGTTAAAAAATACGGACTTCGGCCATTTATTGAGAAGACCATGTGGGCAGTTGAACTGTGTGGGATTTGTTTAATAGGGGGTTAACTCATTTGTAAAAAATCCTTTACAGTATAAAGTGATTTGCACCCTGTGGATTAACTGACGTTATTGAATAAATGGTTTATGTAGATGTTCAAACAGCGTTGTTATGTATACGAACACTATCAATGGGCTGGTGAGTTACTGAGCGGTAGTGAAGACACACATGGTAAGTGTTCCCTGTTCCTAGAGTCTTCAGTGAGCATTAACCGTGACGTGAGAGATGAACAGCAACTCGTGGACCTAAATCTACATGTACAGGAAAAAACTCTTCAGGTGGTAAAAATGTGCACATGCCAACTTCCATTTGTTGGATGGTTGGTCTGATGTATTGAGTCCTCATGGCTCAGAACTATGTGTAAAGCTTGGAATAATAAAATCAGTGCTTCTTAAAGGCATAAACAGACTCCACATGTTTTGTTAAATTAGTCACTCCTTGAATGAATTCTATTTTAAAGGAGCCCATTCTAGTCCACCTTTGTTGATATGAACTCTTTAAAATATGGTCCTTTTGAAGATACCTCGGTTACTCTAGCACATGCCAGATGCTCACCATGGCTCTCCCTCTAATTTCTCTCATTACAGATATGTTAACAAACAAAAGTGATGGATATGCATGATGATAATGTTATGTTTCATATTTCAGTAGTCAGACTGTTCACTCTTCATGTCTTGAAAGTCCTGGGAATTTAAACCTGACCCCCAAAAGATGTATGCTCTTAAATTTTGGACTTCCTTTTAGATCATGTATCATGTAAGTACAAAATTCATTATATCATTGCTTGTAAAGTCTGTGCCAAATTGCAAAAACTTTTAACTTACTAAAAGGATTAACCAATCCTTTCTGCTTCTATTATTGTCGTGTCTCAATGGCTCTGCAGGCATTGTTGCGGTCTCATTATTTGTGAGACATGATACAGTATGGGACATGATAAAAAAAAGGTAAGGAGGCCCTGGATAATTGCCCTAGGCAATGCTGTCTATGTCTCAGACAGTTCATATGGTAATTGTGTTTATGTGAGCTCACCCTGGAACTATAAATCTCATTGCTTGTAATGGAGGGGGTTTTGAGGTGTTTTGGGCTAGCTTTTTCTGCTGCTTCAGTTACGACTTTATATCCATATAAATAAAAATGCTTTATTAGCAAAAGTGATGCCTGTAAGTAGATGAAGAAAGACCACAACAAAGATGTAAAGTTCTAGCTAGCTGTAACATAAAATAAGCATTTATAATTCTAAGTAATTTTTAATAGTGTACCATGTAAAATAAATATATAGTTTTACTTCATCAGTATCAGGATTTCACAACACGAGCATGATATTTCTTGTCAAGTGACACCTATATGCTTTTTTCAGCCTGATACATATAAACATAGAAATAGAAATGCATTCTTGACATAGAAACAATATTGGTTTAGAAGCCTATCCATCTTTCTTAATATAAAATATCTGGGGAAATCAGCATGGGACTTGAACCATTTGGAAACCTGACGAGGTTTCGAATAAGTGCTTCCCTCTTTTCTGTAAATAGTGGAAAAGATATTTCTCAGCACATCCACTGCATTCTAATTACAGACTATGATACTAAGAAATAAGATAATGATGGAGACTGTCGGCCATAACACTTTCTGGTGAGCCACTGCTGTCATTTTTTCCCCAAAATATAACTGACATCCTTCCTTTAACCCTTCCACCCCTTAACCTTTATGTATGTTGGCACAGTGGCCCTGCGTCTATGTGGAGCACCATATTTTTGTTGCTAAGCAGTAGGAGAGAGTGAGCCATGGGAATCTTTAGCTATAATTTGTGCTGAATTATTTGAGGCTTCCCTTCAGCATGAACAAGCAGTGGAACTTTTAACTCATCCATTGGCATTATTGATGAAGCTGGGTTTGGCTTTTAGTGCATTTGAAGGCCAGTGTCTGCTGAGTGATGGCTAAATAACAGAAACACTACACTGTTGTTTGCAAAGGTTTAAACATGGTGAATCGTATTCACAGTTATTCGAACCAGGCACACTTCCAGTGTCTTCAGGAAATGGCACTTACTTTATCTCAAGTTAGTTTGGTCCTGAATCTTCAAAGCGCCCTTGTAAATTAAAACTATTCTAACTAGAGTCGATTGAAAAATTAGCATGGAGCTTACATTTATGAATAGTGTAATTTGACCAGAAATCTACGGGAATGCTGGAGGTGCTGAGTTCTTCTAGACAGTAGCGCTTTCTTTTTTTTTCACTCCATTCTTTACCAGAAGAAAAAAATGTAACAATGACTAATGTAATTTCAGGTAGACCACATATCAAAACAGATATTTGGGATAATAATGGACTGATTGACAATGGGACATTTTTACATACAGTGTACTACATACTTGACAAGTTGGATGGGTTAATAGCAGTTGCTGCTCTCTGAATAGATGATTAAAATATTTTGAGCAGTATACTTTCAGAAAGGAAAGAATAAATTATCTATGTGGGGATACCTTTTTTTATTTATGCAAACACTTTTGTAAAAATTAGAGGTATAGGAGCAATCTCCCAAATATTCAGCCACTGCTTGATTATAACACATAATCGAAAAATGTCAATCCGTTCACCTTTAATCATTATTATTAGTAGATTATGATTATTACTTTCACATTGACATTGCAAGCTTTCATTGAATTCTTTAGAATATTCTAAGTGTCAACTTACTGATTAGAATTCTGAGGGAAAGAACAGGAAAGTATTAAGGATTAAATAATTGCTTTGCCTGTTCCGCAGCTTAAGAGTATTTTTTTCTTCTTCATAAATATGAGAGATAAAATCCCCAAACCCAGGCTGTTCTAAGGGATAGATAATAATGTCACTAGGTTAGATGGAAAGTGGCACATAAATCCACTAAATACGTGTCTGAATAAGCACAGCTTCATGTTGACAAACTTACAAAATCTTTTGTCTGAAACATAAGCAGAAGTAGTTTGAAACTTATTTTTCCCAAGATAAATTATAGGTTGTCAGTAAAATCCACAGGCTTTTCATTCTGTTTTGCTTCAGTAAAGTTTTTTTTACTTTTCTGGAGATGACAAGCTTGTTACTGGTTTCCAAATCAGCCCCTCACAATTCTGATATTTGAAACATCATAATGCATTTTGGATTTTCTTTTATTCACCTCTGTATACTTACAGACTCTTCACAACTTATTTGTGTCTGATATTCAAGTTTTTCCTAGAACCACAAATGAGCAGAGGAAAATTCTCACTTTCTCATGTATTGCCAGGCACAAGGTCTTTAAGAAAAGTAGTACACATTTTGAGACTCCACAGACAATCTCAGTGGTTGGCTGACTTAACCAGGAAATCCAGGTTATGCCTTCTTAGTGAAGACAGTCTCTAAGAATTTGTATGCTGAATACTTTGGCAGAAAGTATTAGTAGTGAATATGCTCTTGGTGATTAGCACTGCAGAAGATGCAAAATAAATAGATGTCAACTGACATATGTACTAGATCACCTCCCTTTGACTGAAACGCATAGCACTGAAGTGCACGATATGGAAATCAGATACTCTCTGCCCTGTGGAAAGCAGCCGTTCTTTCAGTGTCTCTGTGGCAGCTGGGTGCTGTCTGATTGCTGTGTCTGCCTGTAAGCTGTCGTGTACTTGAACTTCACAGACAGCAAAAAGCATACGTGGAGATCACATTTGCTCTGATAAGTGAAGGATACACACAATGTTTCTGCTCATTAAGCAAAGGGATTCCCATCACTTCCAGAACTGATGCCTACGAGCTACTACTTTTTTACTATTTCAGTATTGGCCTTTGTAATACAAATTTTTGGCCTGCAACCAACTGACTCAATAGTGTCTTTCATTACACTAATGCTGTTCTTCTCCTCTTGGCTCTTCTTCTTTTGTGTGTTTATGTTAGAGCTTGGCCCCACAATGTCTTTTAGGAAAGCTAGCTTAAATTCATATTTCATTCAAGCGGTTGCTTAATTTGAATTAAACACCAGTGTAGACATAGTGTAGCTTATGTCATTTCTCACTCAGATGAACTTTCATGAGTGGGCCTATTTTTTTCTCTCTTCATAAATAGTTTGTAAAGACCTACCAGACCTGTATCACTCTTCAACTCTCATATATACCTACCCATTCAAAATGCTCTATTATTTATTTATTTGGGGTTTTTTTGGCTTCTTTTCCCCCTCCTTCTTTATCTTTCTCCCTTTTATTACTTCTTCTAGTAGTTTTGCCACTCTTTGACAGTATACCTTCCAGAAAGGGGTATGTTTTCCCCTTTCCTGGCAATTCTCACAAAGAACTCTCATTCTGGACTTTCCCCAGGACTCTCTGTGTGATTGAATGCGTGAGGAAAGGTCTTCCAATTGACATGTACTTAATCAGCTTTCTACTACCCAATGTTTCCTGCTCATTATATCAGATGGAATAAATGCTTTTTCTAGGGTGTGCAGCTGCATGTAAGTAGTATTTTTCTCCCTATCAGGTTCTGTCTGGTTGACTTTAACAGGACCAGATTCTCCACTGATACAAAGTAATTGGTTACACTTCAATTCCTTTGTACTAAGAAAGGTTTTAACCCTTTTCCACTTCTCTTGAGGAAGGATGCTTTGCTGTGTTAAATGAGGCTTATTGATTTCTGTGTTATCTTAAGCTATGTTCAGCACATTTTTAGCTTTCTGGTTTTGAGGCATGAGGCTAAAACCTTTGGCCTGCAGGTAGGATTGTTAAATAACTACAAGCTTATCCTTTAGCTCCATAGGCAGAGATAAAGCAGCCACTGGATCACAAAGTAACCCAGTAACTAACAAGAATACATAGGATCTCTATAACAATTTTTCATTCACTTGTGTCATGGGTTTGAGACGCTCCTACAAAGCTCAGTAAGGGCACAGTAGATATGTGCTTTCTGCTTCCCTATAAAACGTAAGGCTTTATAAAGCCTTTGTTGACAGCCAGCTGTTGTACTCATGTTGAAGGAGTTTTCCTTGTCCTGAATCAAAGCATTTCAGATTATAACCCTCATCTTCCCAAAGTTGATGAGTACACTAGGTTATGGACATATTACCTACACTGCTTATAGTAGAAATGTGGTAGACTCATGCAAACCTCTAGAAAAAAATCCACAAGAGGAACAGATGTTGCTGTGCCCTGATCCTGCTTGCTGGCTATTACTTGGTGGTGTTCCTCAGTCTCAAGAGACCAGATGTCAATAAATAATGAGAAGAATCTCCTGTTTGGTCATTGCAAACATAAGAGTGGTGGTCTGACTATTAAGAATAAGCCTAAATTTTATGTTATTTATAGTGTCAGCTTTTGGAAGAAACCTGGCTGCAATTGTACCAAAGGAGTGTGGGAAGAGATGAAGCTATAGGGTCTAAGCTTCGCTTGCAGGAGACGTGCCAGTCAGTCCCAGGAAAAGGACCAAGTAACATGGTCATGTGTTTTCTACAGACTGCTATAATACACCTCAGTGGTTTTATAATCATGTAGTTTTCCACCTTGTTACGTGTTTGACGTAATTTTTAAAAAATGGTAGCTAGACAAAGGCATGAAACTTGCACTTATAAAGGATGGCTCGCTTAGTGTCATGTTAGATAAATTCAGTACTGCACTCATTGAAATCAGTTACAGCCTGGGGGTCTTGTCCAGTAGAACTTGCATTTATTCCTTTATCCTGATTATGCATCTATTTACATATGTATCTAAGAATTCTTGAAGAAGAGAGAAGAAAAAAAGGGACTGCAAGTTAAATAGGAAACTCATAGTCCTATCAGAGATTGACCTGGAGAAAGTTACCACCTTTCTACTTCATCTTCCTTGCTTAACTTCTCTCTTTCCATTTCTGCTCTAAGCTTTCCATTTTATTGTATTTTCTTGAAAAGAACATACAAAGAAGGAAGTTGAGCCCCAAATGCTACAAATGTGAGATATTCAGAGTGGAATCTAAGCCAGAAGAGGTCAAGAAATTCAGAGATCAGATTTCTTCAATCTTAGGCCCTTTCCTTGATCTCCTTTCAACAGTATACTTGCACCTTTCTTCCCATACCACCCTTATCTTGGTTCCCTTGTGAAAATGAATTAAGATAGGACTTTCTGATTGGGAAATTCCTGGATGATAATTTACCTGTGCAATTTGATAACTTACTGAAATCAGTGTAGGAAACATGTCCGTGCTCCTGGCCTAATTAACTCATATCTGTAAGATAAATATTGGCCATAGCCCAGTGCTAAATGATCATGTAATCAAAGCCTCTATCATAATTCTGAGACACGAGGGACAAAGATAAGGGTCCAATGTAATGTGGACCATAGAGAGAAACAGGGTTAGAGTTTTTGTCTCACAAACATATTCCAATAGTTTGTTTTCATGGGCTAAGCATGTTAGTAAAAAGAAGGTTGTACACAAGGAAGAAGTGATTTATTCATTAATTAGTCAGCAAAACCAAAACTGTGTAAGAAACTGTTTTGGGACTGAGGATGCAACCTAGGACCTTAACTAAGAGTAGTTAGTGCTGAGCTTTCCAAACAGCAAGGCAGGAGTTAAGAAACAGGTGATGATTTTATTTTGTGTCTGGTGATGAGAAGAATTCACAACCCAGTGCAAGTCTCTAGCAGCATGGTGGCTTTACCCAGCTCCATATTTTTCCAGTGTTTGGCTCTTCCATTTGCTCAGAAATATTTGGAAAAATTTTTCAATTATCTGCCTTGTGTTTTATCTAAAGTAGTTAGAAAACAGTACCACAGAGAGGTGTGATGGGCATGAATGATCATACGGTATTTTGAAGATCAAGATTAGCTGGTGAATAACAATATGTGGCAAAGCTTCAGTCAGCTGATATCTGCTTATAGACACAACCACCGAGTAGGAATCAGGTTGTACCTGAAGAGAAATCAGAATGGTTTTATTATGTTTTTGCTTTCAGCTCCAGAGGAAAAAAGATCATATGCTTTACGTCCAAAATGTTCCAGACCCGGACTGTGTGAAAATATGATAGCTGTACTGTAGCTGGCAGTACTGTAGGCATCATAGGTAATTAAGTTCAATATGAGATGTTTATTACAGAGTGAAAACAGTGATCTGATCCAGCTGTCTTAGAAGTTGATACCAGCACTTGCTTCACCTCTTCATTTGTTGGTGTGTGTATGTAAATATCCAACGTTTTGAACTGTAAATGCTCTTCCGCCTTGTTGAGTCTACTTTTTTAATATTGTCTTTATGCAATGAGACCTTTCTTACCATTAAATGACTAATCCAAAAAGACACCCCTTCCCCCACCCCCCCACTCTCTCTCCCATATTCTGGTTTGTTTTGCAAAACTGAAGCTACCCCTACCCTACTGACGTGATGTGTGAGGTCCTGGTTTGGTACTGCAGGTATATTAGCCTTGGTTCTTCCTTCTTCTCCTACCTGCCCCAGCCACCTGAATAAAGATATATAACATGTTAAGTAGACTGATGTGCTAAAGCATCTCCTTTGTATTCTTTCTGTCAATGAAATGTTGAGGTTTAGTCCTGTGAAACCACAGTCTCTTGCTAGCATTCATGGTGGATAAAAATAAAGAAGACCAATAGTATATTCCCATTGACATTTGCGGCTCAGGGATCATTATTTATTGAAAAGAGCTTTTCTAATATTCTTAAAATCATAGAATAGTTTGGGTTGGAAGGGACCTTTAAAGGTCATCTACTCCAGGCTCCCTGCAATGAGCACGGATATCTTCAACTTCATCAGGTTGCTCAGAGCCCCTTCCAGCCTGACCTTGAATGTTTCCAGGGTGCAGAGTTTTCATAACAAACCATTATGCATTTCTTCTCTACTCCACAGTTACCATCACTATAATGAAGAGGAATTTGCATTGTTGGAGAAGCATTTGGTTAAGACAAACCAAAGGCAAAGATAAAGACAAGCTCTGCCTAGAAAAAAAAAAAAGAAGAAAAAGGCTCTAACAGTCATGAAGTAGTAGATTAAATTTAGAATCTCTTGATGCCTGTAGCTGTCTGTCTTGTTCCTTTGACAGATGTTGCTGCTTTTGAGACAAGAATATGAATCAGCTCTCGGACCCCTGCAGTTTTCAGCCGGCCTGACTTCAATATTAGTTTATACACTGTTTTGGAAATTTAGAATGGTTCAAAAGCAGAATTACAAGAAAAGTAAATGTTCCTTGTTCATTGACAGCAATATCCATCCAACAGGTAAAGAGAACAGCAGGAGGACAGCTTTAGCTGCATGACTTTTTTTCTGTTGAATTGCACACTGAGGGTGTTGACCTTGCTACAATAAAAGTAAGTTATATCTAAATACAGATCTCATTTGCAGCTCTTCTTCAATCTGACACTGACACTTTCTAGCTTTGAGGTCTGTAGGTTGCATGCTCAGGAGAGAAGCATAGGCCCAGTTCTAACTAGGGTAAAATAATGTTACAGATAGATAATGTAATTTTCCCTATCTTTTCTTCAAGCAACCCTCACACGAATAATTTATTATAACAGTTACGGATCATTTGATATGGTAATATATGTCATTGCCCCATATTAAACTCTGAAACTAGGTAAATAATGAGCAGTGTTTTACGTTCCTAGGAAACTCATTTTCCATGGTACTATGCTCTGGTATCAGCACTCACTATGTTTCCAAGTCCTGTCTTCATAACTGAGTAATATCTTTGTCTGGCTTAAGTTATATTGATGTTGCCAAAAGACAAATCGTAGTTAGTAATGCTTCTGCATTCAAATGCAAAGTATAAAACGAATCTCTACCCCAGAAATACAGAATATGACATTGTGGATACTGTGATTTTCGTGTATAGTAATAGAAGCAACAAAAAGATGTAGTTGTGCACTGTTGAAAGATATCAGTATTCATAGTTCCTTCCAGTCATACGGCACTGTGATGGGAAGGATCACAGAAGCCATTTCAAAGCCAAGTCCTATCAACCCTGGGACTACAAGTTCTTTCATCTTTTTCTACCTCATTTCTTGGCGTTGCTCAAGAGATATAATTCCTGGCGTGGCTCAAGAGATATAATTCTTGGCTCAGAGCAATGCAGCTTTCACTCTACTTAAGAATTCTTTAAATAAAAAGAGGCCAAGATTTTCTAAAAGAACTCGATATTTTCAGTGACTTATTGTCTGTAGGCTCAACTTGACTATTTGAAATTCAAATCCCCTGTTGGTTTTATGTTGAACTTTCAAATAAAGAAAACCCTATAATCACTGGCCGCTTTGAAACGCCAAAGAGTTCTTCTCCAGACTAACTATGAAAAATGAATTTTAGCTGTTGTTGATCTGATAAACCTAGATGAACATATATTCTGAGGATACAGTAAGATACACCAGGTACAGTAGCTGACTTATTGCCTGTTGGAGTATAAAAGTACCTAAAAGTCACCTACATTCCAACCAGTAACGTAACTTTCAGTTACTAATGAGTTATTTATAAAGGCATTTATCTGTCTCTTGGTGGTAGTTGCTACTTCAGCTTCCCTTATTTTGCTAACAGAAAAGGAAACAAAATGCTGCATTCCAGCCGTTTCTATGGTGAGGCAAGAAACTGCAGCTGTAGACCTGAAGCAAAGGGGTGAGGTAATTTCAGGCCCCAGAGACTTGGTAAATATTAACTGTAAAAAAGAAAGTTAAAATAAAGTAACCAAAAATATACTCCATTATATTGATGAGTCAGTTTTACAAAGGCCAAAGAATGTTATCTTGAGATTAGCTGTGTCTTGTAAATATTTTTATGGGGTTTGATGTATTTATACGACAGCAGTAATTTCCACCCCCTCTCTCCCCCAACCCTGCATTCCCTCAGGATTTAAGTTGGTTTCAAGTTCAAAATGGCTTAGTTCTGACCGCTCTACATTGATGTTTATGTCCAGAGCCAAAGAGTTAAGGCTAGGGCTAGCAGTGAAGGCACAGCCTGCACAAGGGAGAGCCAAACGAACCTGACCTTGGGCACTCTAGGACCCCGAGAGCACTTGTGCATGCTGGAGAAGAGAGGACCTGGTGTCCCTTTGGTGGGGACAACCTACCCCTGCCAGTTCACTCCATCCTTCTCCGCATCCAACCTTGCACTGCTGAAGGACAAGTGGACTCTGTCCCCGTGGATACGGCACTATGCATTGTCTTCTATAGCAGTGTGGGATCCAGCCCACCCTCCATGTCAAAACACCTCCAAACATTCATGGAATTAATTATTTACCATCAGCCTGAGATGATATCGGTGGGGCAGTGTCTTGGTTTATCCCTTGCCGGCAACAAATAATCTTGTGGCTGCTTTATCACCCCTCCCCGCCATGGGGTGGGGAGGGGAATGGGAAGAAAAAGGAAAAACTTGTGGGTCAGGATAAGGGCAGTTTACCAAAACAGCAAAGGAAGTGAACAGTAACAACAGTAATACTCCTAAGAAGAATGTACAAACAAAGGAAGACACAGAGAAACTCTCTCTCACCGCCCAATGTCCACTGCGCTCCTGAGCCATGATTAACCTCCCCCTGGCCAGCTCCCTAACTCAGAACTGAGCATGACGTCACATGGTATCGAATACCCTGTTTCTTTGGCCAGGCTGGGTCAGCCATCCTGGCTGTGTCCCCTCCCGACTTGTGAAAACTAACCCTATCCCAGCTGAACCTAGGACAGGCATCTAATGCCTAACCCAGGGTAAAGTCCAGTCAAAAGCCTTTGGCCTTACATGGTAGAGGCTGCTGCTCGTAACTGTAGGCAATTTCTGTAGAGGAATCAAGAAGCCAGAGCCAAGCATTACACTTCTCATGCATTTCCTGGGAAAAGACAGTCGTGTATGAGTGGTCATAGGAGAATTGCTGTCGGCTTTTACTTGAAGCGATCATTTCGCAAAATAAATAATGTTGAGAGAAAGCACCAGAGCCCAAGACTATGCCTACCAGAAGAAAAAACCTTAAAAATTAAAGTACTCAGTCACACTCCTTCTAGGTGGTCCTGTGAATCTTGAATTGACTTCTGTAAGTGAATGCTTCCTGTAGGAAGGGTGGTTGATCAATCCTGCTCATAGAAGCCCGGTGACTAAGTGTGAAATATAGGTTTGAATGTCTTTGGGTTTAAGCCCACATAAACTGGAATATGAACAGGCACCTCAGTCTTAAATATAAATTCTTTGAAGAAACAAACTTCACTGGAGGAGGATGATTTCTTCTAACATTTCTCTCCTTACCAGCCTTGAAAGACTTCTGGTGACCAGGCACAATGACATTCTTCTCGTTAGTGTTTTCACTCTACTACTCAGGTCATAGTGTTAGGTTGACTTTAAGGACCGATGAGTGTGCAGCCTCCCTTAACTGAGATGACATAATCTTTTGCAGAGAATTTCTTCAAATTTTCACCATTCTTGAGAACAAATTGAACAGTAGCAAAATTAGTCACAATAATGCAGATATTTTCTGATCAAAATGCACAATTTTACTTTGGGACCTTAATATTATGTAGCAAAATTATATATATATATACACATATATATATATTTATGTGTATGTGCAATATTAAAATTTTCTAAAGAGTCTTTGAGGGATGATGCTGTGAATCATAAGCCCAAGGAATGAAGAGTTCATAAGTTTATCTACAGAAAATAACTGAAGGAAAAATTCTTGGAAATGCAATGTTGGAGGGCAGTATTCAGGGTAGAAAAACTAAGTGTCCTTTAAAAGTTTTGGCCTAAAATATATGATGAAAAAAACTACTGAAGAGTATATGACTAGGAAGGAAATGATTTATGGAAATTAGATATTAATATTTGGAGTGTTCAAACTGAAGAAAAGAATAGAAGCAATCCAATGTAAAAGATGGTATCTCTGATGACTGTCTCAGGATATTTATTTTTCATGAACTGACTGGTTAGCTAAAAGTTGGCCTCCATCAAGCCGCAAAATGAATTAAAATATTAAGGGATTTTTTGCATTTTTTTCAGAAATGTGTAGAGAATTCTGACAAAAAGTGTTTATAAGAAACCAAAACCTACTATATGTGCATTAGCCGTACCTGCTTTTACCCCACTTCTGAAGTGTGACAAAGAAAAAACAGATTCATCTTACTTCATTTCATCCCTAAGAGGATACAGAAGAATCTATAGCAAGTTTTGTAAAATTTTTAAGGTAAAAAATTGACTTCCAACAGAGTATAAACGTCTTACAAGAACAAATATATTGAAACTGAGCTAATCAAAGTTGGAATTCATATAGAAATATAAGATTTTAGAGTAGGAAATAAAGACTTTGTGCAAAGCACTATTCAGGATATGTTTTGGAATGTTCTTGCTTGCCTCTTTAGGGAAATATATTGCTCTAGTCAAATACAGATAAAGTGGCATTAGGTGGGTAATATAAATCACTTGAAAAGAGGAAATGGGTAAACTTAACTCTGAATTATGTCATCTCTATACAGTAAGGTTTAGTTTCATGTCCTCTAATTTTAACTGTCTAGAAGTTAACTGTCTGGCTGAAGGTAGCCATCAAATTCTCCTCAGTCATTAACAGAGAAAGATAGCTATTTGCAGAAGAAGATTTTCCTCTCTAATATTAAATACATATCTTATGCGGATGGATTTTCTTGTCTTTCTTCATTTACTACTGTGTGAGACTAGATAACTAATTTTGGTTTAGACTGAAAAACCAAAACGAAGTGCGGTGAGATAGGACGAGAGGTAATGGCCTCATGTTGCGTCAGGGGAGATTTAGATTAGATATTTGGAAAAATTTCTTTACTGAAAGAGTGGTCAGACATTGGAGTAGGCTGCCCAGGGAGGTGGTTGAGTCACCATCCCTAGAGGTGTTTAAAAAATGTGTGGATGTGGCGCTTCGGGATATGGTTTAGTAGGCATGGTGGTGTTGGGTTGACGGTTGGACTTGGTCATCTTAGAGGTCTTTTCCAACCTATGATTCTGTGATTCTATGATTCTATGAAACAGATAGCAATTAAGAGAGAAGAAATTACAGAAATACCCTCCAAGTTACTCAAATAATGGAGGTATCTTGACTTAATTTTTTGTAGTTACATTCTTAGTTGTCTAAAAATCATTTTGAAGATGGGATATGGGCTTTTAAAACATACCAGTACCTTAGAGAATGTTAATGTCACGTGACAAATGCTGTGAATGAGATACCATCATATACATATATTCATATATCTTCAGATTCAGAAACGTAGTAAAATCACTACAACTAAATTAGTCTTATCATTTGTTATAGCTTAAATCAAATAATTAATTCCTAGGATAGACATTATCACCAAGGAACACGATGAACTTATGCCCAGTAAAATTAATGTCAAAACTCCTTTCACTGATTTCGGTGCGAGATGAATCAGACTCCAGATACATGGCTGTAATAGTTTGTAGCCCCGAGTCTTACAGCAAAATTCAATTCTCCCCCTCTCCCCAACACTATCATAATGAAAAGCAAACTTTAATTTTAGAATGAATTCTTATTTATCCTTTCTTGGCTCATCTACTTGTCCAGGACTTTTAGTTTTAGATATCATGGCATTTCTTCCTCCCCTAGTGCCATTGTGACACAGACGCCAAGTTGATAAAATGCACAGATCCCCCATTTCCTGTGCTCAGTTCTGAGAAAAGAATGATGAAAACCTTTCTGCCCCTCTGTCTTTGAAGTCAGGAGAGCAAAGGGATGGCAAATAAACACAGCAAAGAAATGCTACCAATGAATGTATCTATAAAAGTTCCACTGGTAGGGGGTGGGGACAGGGAATTAATATGCCTTTTGCTTATTAATAGTGCATTTAGATATTTTATATGCCTTGTAGCTTGAAAATTGAATCCTGGCAGAAAGTTAAAAAATATGATCAGTTCAGGTAGTTATCTAGCTTAAGAAGCTTTTTGGTATCTCTTGCTTAAAATGTTCTTGACAAACAGCTGACAAACAGAATGCTCAGTCCAACACTTTCAGCAATATTTTCAGACAATATTTGTTGGTGACTTCACTGGTATCATTATTTCGTCCATTGTCTTCAAATCGACAAGACACTTCAAATTCATAAGTTCAAGTTCTTTACTAGATTACAGACTTTTTTTTTTTTAAGTAATGATTGTTTTGTGAAAATGATACAGTCCGTGAAATTATGATCTCAGTGGCTGAAAAGTAATTACCTGTCCCCCTAAGTTGGGTTACAAAGATCTTATCTTGACTAGAGAGAAATTTGACACCCCTGTCTAGAGTTCAGTCAATGTGATGGTCACAGTATTACTTCTCTTAGCACACAAAAATTGTTTGCTTTATTTGTAAAGGCAGTCAGCAGGTCTATTCATATATCAAATATTTTTGTCTTGACAGAAGAGTTTCTACTTCTCTGTCTTACAGTAAGCAGTCCGATGGGATGGAGTTCTTAGAATGAAGACCTTTACAGGTAAGTAGCCTTTTGACTTTTATGGGAGAAGACACCAATTTTAGTTTTCTTCTGGCTACCTCAATGGACCCTGAAAGAAGAGCCTTTAGGCTTCTGCACTCTGCTAAATCGAAAACACCATGTCTCTGTATTGGTGCAAATTGAACCATTGTATTTTGCAGTCACTCAGCCTCTTCACTGTCCTTGCCACCAGCAAATATAAAAGACCTTTGTTCTTTCCTCAGGAAGATAACAAAACAGAAATATACTCGTGAGGAGATGGGATCACTTTCACTAACAGAACACTATGGCTATGGAACTTGAAATATGTCCTACATCCAGGCAATATTTCTGCAGGGCTTTAACTAATTACTGGCCTGAAACTCTCCCGTGTAACAAAGATTTCAACACATAGAGGTATCTCAATGAAACATTAAACATGGTTTTGGTGGAAAGTAGGGCATTATGGGGTACATGGGTGAATGAGAGATAAAATCCAAAGAAAACCTATCTGCTAAAATCGTGGTGTCTTTGGAATACAAAAATGTGCACATTGAATAACATATTTACGCTGGACAAAAAGCTCATCATAAATCTACTAACAAAGGCCAGACTGCAGATTTGCAAACATGAACTCAAAAGCAACCCTGAGCCTACAGAAAACTGCATTACCATTCAAATCCGTCAGAGAAAAAGTTTTATGAATAATGAAGCACACACATACCTGGGAATGTTCAGGGACTTTATGAAACACTAAATCAGTTCACTGCCAAATTTGATCTCCAGCAATGCCAGAGTTGCATTACAACTATGTGGTTTGCTGCTCAGGGTAATTATTTGCCTTTGAGGTTGTGGGTAGTATTGGAAAGCAGACAAATGCCAGGAAATCTGACTATGCAGGATTTTTAATTGTCAGTATATGTACTACTCACTTGTAAAACAAAAAGATAAAACTAAGCAAGCGTGTACAGAAAAACATGCTTAACAGTCTCCTCCACTTCCTTATAAGCATTGATTACCACAAATTCCACTGTCACTTTTCCATCCATATGATCTGAATGCAATAAAAACCTTATTAATTAAAAATACCGAACAAGTTTCTTCCAGTGCTCAGAGAATTGCTGGTAGAATGATGCAGCTGCTGAAGTTTGGAAATTGATACAGAAATGGTAAAAATGGGTTGTGATGAGCAATCAGAAATCTATGGATGTTTCAAATGATGCTGCAGGGGAAATATTGGAGGGAACAGCAGGGAAGAGTATGGAGCTTGCCATGGTTGTCGTCCCATAACCTGATGCTCCTGAGCGAATTTTGTCAATATGGAAGTAAAACGAACTACAGAGGAAAAATGACTCACTGATTCAGTGTGAGGAATGGGTGTCGGTATAGTCAAAACTACTGTGGCTGAAGCCAGTAAGAACGTGCGTTCTAAAATGAGTAGCACCAGGATGTAACCCTTTATAACCTTTATCTTCTATTACAGCCCCTGCTTTGAAATATTTACACTCGTCTAATGCAATGGCTCTTTTATGCTGTTAAATAATCCCAAGGACTTGATTGCAAATTTAAAAAAAAAAAAATCAATCTTTTATGAAACAGAACTGTTATGACAGAATTTGTCAAATTTTCCACAGATGTTGAGTAGCCCTTCCTAATAAGCTTTTCATATGGTATATTTCCCATGTGTTAACCTCTTTCTCCCATTTTCTGTGTATGTAATGAGTGAGTGTGTGTGCATGAGCACACAAATGTGGCACACTGAATGCAGTTACATTTTCCATTTAGATTCTTCTTGCCCTTTTAGTAGTGAGGCTGGGAAATATTATATTACACAGAAAATTTTACTCCTAATAAAAGTAACTCCTTCTGTGACTGCCTTCTGTGCACATTTTGGACCACCATGTGTTTTAATGAATTTCCACTCGTTCTTGTAATGGAACACTGTGAGGCAGTGTGTAATGGTACCAAGGCTAAGCAAGCCCCTGTTCCTCCCCAGGACTACACAGGACTGCATTATGTTATGTCATGCTTCTGATAATGTCCTAGTCAGAAGAGTAGCATGTTACAGAAACTCTTCAGAAATTTCTGCTCTGCCATTTGCTTTGGCCAGGCCTGTTCACTGAACCTCAGCTACGCCACTTTACACTTGGCCTCACTGTTTCCTTTTCCCCTTTGTATTCCTTCTCATCTGTCCCTTAAGATATTCACGCACTTTCTTCTGATTAATAGCTGGTATTCATAATACATATCTTCTCACTGTCTTCATTATAACTTGCAATAGGACGTGTCCTATTATGCATCTTTCCTTCCTCAATAACCCAACAACCTTCCAAACTTGCACATTCAATTCTTCTCACCTTGGGTGACCTTCAAGTGGTACAGTGAATAAAAATAATATGAAAGTGAAGACATAATGAGCAGAAGCAGAGTAGGTAGGTGGGTTCCAGTTCTGAGAAGACTCTCTTTTATCTGCCTTTGGATCCAGGGCCTGTTCTCACTTTTTCAGTTCACACCAGCACATCCCACACTAGCCCTGACAGCTTAGGAAAGGAGCGTTCGAAAAATTCTTCAGTAGTCTAAACCAGTTTGAGGATTATTGATACTACAAGAGGAAGACAACAGCCCTGAAGAAAAGTGTTGGAAAGTCTGGTAGGTGTCTTTAAATGTCTAGATTACTGTTACATGGAAAATAAGAAGGAAAAAAATAATATCTTTTATAAGCTGCAAAGAGTAAACATTGTTCTTACAATCTGAAACAAATATCTGAAAAGCCAAACTTGAGGCACAGCTGTTCATAAGTTCCAAGGAAACACTCAGTTTCATTCACTTCAAAAATTGTTAGGCTGTCAGCCATAATCTGGGATCCAAACTTTAAATGAGACTCGTGTCTTGACTTTTTTCCCTCTCCCGCATCAGACATCAGTCTGAGGGCAAGCTTGACTTGTATTCGTGTTGTCTTGCAAGGTTCCTCTCTGAGTTTGAGCTGAAGTCCTACCCTGCAGGTGAGCTCTGTAAATTACTAATATCACTAATATAGTACCTCAGAAATCAGTCCTCATGAAATTTCCCCCCCACTCTGGACTGTTACCTAATGTCATCTAATATTTTCTTGACTTTTAAAGATACTTTTGAAATGCTGATGTTCTTCAGATATTTTATGAGGGTTTATCTCTAAAACTTTTATTAAAGGTGAGTACGAAGCATACAGTTATTACTTTCTAACCAACTGAAGTACAGTTATCCTATTACAATATTCACCCTGCAAGTTGACAAGAAAAGTTTTGAATCTTGTGATTTAACTCCAGTAGTATTTTCTCTTGCAGGTAAGCCAGTTTAAGAAGTTTTCTCCCTGATCCTTTCTCATACCCTTCTCTCATTCTCTTGGTTTACTGCCCATTTGACTCTCTGCTAAGTTGTTGGCTTGTGGGGCTGCACTGTAAGGTGGATGAGGGAAGTGACCCGGATTTAAAAAGCAGGAGTGTAAACTGATCCGGTTTACCATGTACTATAAAAACATGTGCATAGGTGCACAGGAGTAGTAACTGTCAAAAGGAGATGGAGTAAATGGCCAAGACAAGGTGAAAACTAGAAAATTCTTTCTATGGTCTTGCCACAGAGAAAAGCTATGGCTGTATTTAGTATATAACCCCTTATAACATATCAATGAGCACGGAAAGCTGTGCTAGGGCATTCAGAGCATGCAGAAGCAAGAGTGTCATCAAAACAGCCAATACAGGGCCAACTCTATAATAGCAACGCTAATAGAGATTTGGCCACTTAAATGAAACGATGACGGGATTGTGCTCTTAAAACTCAACAGACAGTGATGGAATCTTCACAAAGCTCTCCTGAGATAAGTACCAAGCAATAACTATACAGTTTCCAGCTTTGGTAACTGAAGCAATAAGCTCAGGTGACATGACTGAAACTATGTAATGACCAAAACCTTTGTATGACTGTATTCTTGTGTGACAAACAATAAACTAGTAAAAGGCTTCCGCAAAGATATGGAAGGGATATGTCTAGCTGAGGAGATGCTACACAAAAACAATATTATCTTCTACTTTAAAAGTATCTGTAATGTTTTAAATTGTCTTGACTTTTAAATTAGATTATTTTAAATATAAATGCCCTTAAACTACCTTATTTTTTTCTATTAGAAGGGCCCATGTATTGCCACGTGTCATGATCTGAATGACACATTTGAATGAACTAGTCATAGGCTTACTCCTCAGTTCATGATAGCTGTATTCTACTGAGTTATTTTTTAAATAATGGATTTTGAAGGGATTATTCAACAAGTTAATAAGTACATTTCTACTTGTGTGGAAGTGAAGATCCATTCCAGGACCTTGACAGATCACTGCTTCTGATGGAATGACTGGTTGAAAGACCTAGAGTAAAGAAATACCTGGTGACCAGTATTTAACATTGCTTGATTTGAACAAAGTCAGGTTCAAAACTGTATGATATTCAAAATTGTGATGTTTCCTCAACAATAACATTCCTAGCAACACTGCTTACATCAGTTTAACAGTAGTGTGAGACTCCTCAGGAAAGAGGCCAAAAAGTAAGAGTATTTTACCATCAGAAATCTCAGCCAGTCCAATGGATAACCCTCTTTTTCATAAAGGCCGCCTGCAAGGCCATCTTTAATTAAAGGAGTGTAGCTTGTTAACCATAAAAGCTGGAATTTGCCTTGAAAAAGGACAGAAGGTCAAGTGATGGCTTGGCAAGTTGATATAACCACATCACTAGCTGTGAGCTACAATCAAATCTAAACAGAGCTGGCAGCTTTAATTCCTGTTGGAAAAAAAAAAATTCTCCATTATGAAAAATGCCATTTCAATTGGCAAAGTGTTCCTGGCTCCACCCAGCAGGTGCTTAAAATCAGAATTTCACACTCCCTGGACTGTCATCCAAAATTTTGGTGACTGCTAAGGCTACTTAATTAAAAAATAATAAGAATACACCAAGAATTTTATGTCAGGAAATAAGTTTGGAGGCCCACTGTACGATAAGGAAATGAAGTGTTACAGTCCAGAAGTTCATGAATGGAAGCTGTAAGATTACAAGAGGAACAACTGAAAATAAACCAGATACATTTCTGATTACTATAAAAAAGCCAATACTTCCTAATGGCTACCACACTGACTTTTAAATTATTAGCCTGTATTCATGTGTATTATCTTCAAACATTGGTCTTCAAGACTGTCTTAAATATTTACTGCCCTTGCACTGCGGTTTTTAATATTAAAAGCTAACTTCAAAAAAAAAAAAGGAAAAGATTGTTAAATAGACACATATTCAGGTATAAGAAAGGGAGTACAGACATGTATATATTTGTATAAAGTATGCATATTTCACAGGTACAGTTTTCTTGTACATAGACGTGCACAAATAAAATGAAAAGAGCAAGAGATTACCAATGAGAAAATAGTATAACAAATACATATCCTAAGACATGGAAGATAAGTATTATTAATTTAAGGGACAGAGTTTGGAATGGTTACGTAAGTCTGGAATGGCTTAATGGGAAATAAAATCAGGACCGACTCACAATTAGTGAGTATCAACAAGAACTTTAAACGATAACACGTTGTCAAATAATCTTTACACGTCACTTACACAAGAGAAAAAATACTTTGCAAATATGTAAGCACCTCTAAAAATGTACTTGGACTGAAATGTGTCTTAATTACTGTAAGTCATTACAAATGATTCATATGATGTCCTACAAATTTATAAAGGTATCCATAAGTTTTTAAAATCCATTTTTTCATTCCAGAACTGAACTACTTACTGCATTTTATAGGGAATGAGCATTTTCCCCTCAAACAATTTTAAAGGTCTTATTTCTGTTCCTACAAGGCAACAAAACATTGCACGTCAAAAGAGTATGTTTCTACATATATTTATATTGATTATACATGGTCTATTTCTAGGGCAAATAGTGGATGGAGTCCCCTGAAATATTCCACTTGACAGCATTAGCGTATTAATGTCTTTCATAAATTTGTCTATATTGGCATAATGACTGAGACTGGAAATCTTCTGTCCACTGGAAGTCAGCCACTAACATTACTGCTAGTATACAACAAAATCAGTTTAAAATTAATTTCTAGTAACTCTGGTAAATGACACTGGACCACCCTTATTTTTGAGATAAGGTAGCTGCTGAATGTATTTAGAAAACATGTCACTTGTGAAATGCCTGAGATCAACTGATATAAAGAAATTCTGGAGCAGGTTGCAGTGATGTTGGAAATACTGTCAAAACAAGTCTGTAACCATAATTACATGTTTGCTCTATAATGATGGACTGCTCATCTTAAGGAATGTCATTGCAAGTGGGAACATTATACAGATGGCCAGGTTCAACAGCCATGATCGTGCAAGCAAGAGCACTTCTTGTTTTATTTATGAGCTGAAAATTCATCCTAAGGTTTTCCATTGTCAAGTGGCTACCACAAATGTTACAACATGTTTGCCAACATGGTCTTGAAGATATACCTCTGATGCACTATCGTTGCCAGAAGGATGCCGCAAAATCTTCAGCTCTTCTTAAATAAGGATTCCAGCCCTTCTGGCTCACATTCATAAACAACAATGACTCAAGCTGGGCTCAGGCTCTGATTGCAGCCTGCTGTTACAAAACTGTGCATTAGCACTCATATTCTTGGATATTCCCACAATCACCTGTCAATCAAAAGCCTATTACGGAAGAAGTGATGATGCAAAGACAAAAAATATTCACTTAGAAAAAGTCAGCTTCTGGCTAGTCTAGGAACGAAGGGCTACGTTTGGTTTCCTTTGGTTTCCGAAGAGCTTCTGAATTTAGGCTTGGTTTTCATGCACTTGTTTTAAATGAATGTTCCCATTGTTGCTTCCACTGCAGACAACTGAGATGTATTTGTCAGGAGGAGACATGACATATTCCAGTATTATCTCTTGAGCTTTGATGAATTAAGGTTGGTATTACCTCTGCCTGGAGAGATAACATTAAGAGCTTGTCTTGAAGGAAGTAGTGAAAGGCTCAAAGACAAGTAATGAACACAGGTTCCTCCTCTCTCTGCATCTATCTCTCTGATAAATCTGCTTGCCCTCACTAAACATTTCCCCACCGTGCCAAGAAGTATTCTTACAAAGTCAAATGCTGCATCCCTTAATGCAGCCTATAGCTTAATCCTTAACCTACTCTACCCCAAGGCAATTCTGGACTTCTCAGACCTGTACCTATGCAGGTGGGTTACAAATGCCAGTTCAGACATTAACTAGACAGAAATTTAGCTGATCAGACTTTCTGACTAAAACCAGAAAATTGGCCCAAACTGCAGGTTTCAGTCTCCTCAGTCCTGGAAGATCAAAAACTTAGTTCCTTGTTTCTTTCCAGTGCTAGTCTCAAAACCAATCTGGCAGCTCCCTATGAAGCAAGATACCTCATTGACCCATGTGTAGGCCCAAATCGAGCCTTCACGTCAGCGCAGTACATTCCTGCCAGCTTTAGCTGTGAATATAATATATGCAAGGTCAAGAGTAGTCGGCACAACTATAATTCCAAACTCTACGCCTAAATTACCCAGCAAAATCCGAGTTCAGTGACCATACTGGCAGGCATTAATCTCTTTGGGTTAGGTTTGAAGCTGTCAGTATATATTAGGTTAGCACCAATACTAGGACTGAGCAGGTGGGGTTATGGACTCAGTGAGTTTGTGGCGGAGTCATACTGCCAGATTTAGCAACAGCTGGAAGAGAAACAGGTTTTAAATTACCAATGAAGATGGCAGGGGATGTGGGGTTAGGGAGGAAGAGTATTAACTTTTGATCTGGCCTTGTCAGAAGTCACTTGGTTAGACTTGCCTACAGCCCTTGAAATAAGGAATGTGGCCACAGTCAAGACCAATGTTAAAGTTCCAGGTCAAGTAAAGAGACACTAATGGCAAAGGGTTGATAGTGGTACTGGCAGGCTGCTCCCGACTGGGTTTGGAGCTAGGAGTTAACTCTACACTGGACTAAGGTGAAGGCCTGGGACCTGTGATAGGCAGTGTTGTTAACAGATCTTTGACCTTGAAAGAATTAATTAGTTTTTAGTTTGGTTCAGATTTGTTTCTTAAGCTAGATTTGTGGGATCCACTCTTCCAGTTTAATGCACAGAGATGTGAAAAATGGCCAACATTAAGTTTGGAATAAAGTTGATGCTTTCATTGGCAATGTCCAATGGCTAAGGCTGGGTCTGGAACATGATGATGGGCTGGATTTCAACTGAACTCTACTTCACTATCTTTAATAAGACCAAAGTTAGTTCATTACTGAGTGCTTTTGTAAATCCCGCTCTTAACATATTCTAACATGACACTTCACATACAGTCAGCAATTTTTCTGCATCATTATAGATACTGTCAGTTCTTAGATTAAATTCTCAAGAATTCTCAATAGCATGATAATTACACCACAATCTGGAGATTTCAATAGGAAGGGAGCTGTATAAGAATCTTGTATCTTTTTTATTCAATTTTATCTTTAACTTTCTCCTTTGTAAGTGAATTCTTCATTCTTATCTCTCTTTCCATAAAAGCATCTTGCTGTCTTGAATTCATTTATGCTTTCCATCATATTCCATAAGTTTACTGCTCTTTGAATGACATATGTTCCAAGTCTTCCTTGACTCCTAACATATTAAGTTTCTGCCCCTAGTTTTTGAACTGTTCTTTAAAAAGGGTAGTATTTTGCTTTTCCACGCCAGTTTCAATCAATTATTGTCTGTGTATATGCATGGTAAGCTTGTGATCCATACTAAAATGTTTTAATTTTTTCTTCAGCATGCACTGAAATACTAATTTTAACAGTTCTGGAACATGTCTGTACAGTATGGTTGCTTTTACTTTATTCTTATATAAAAAAAGCCATTGAACTCTAAGTGAAAATCAAAGTTAACTCTTAAATTTTCTTCCACATAAATTTTGAGGTGTCTAAGTGTGTGTGGTATGCTTGAGAACAACAGAAGTAACAAAGTTTCCTGTACTATGCTATATGTAGTGTTAAACATGTCTTACATGCTATGCTTAACGAAGAAGGGTCCCAGAAAGAATAAAACAATAAGTGGAAAAAACACATGAAAATTCCATGGAAGAAAAGGTGCTGTAGGCTTAAAAGATATTAGCGTGACTGTTTTTGTGTTATAAACAAGAGCGATCCAAAAAGTTATATGAGGAATTCTCTGTCTCACCATTCTGGTCTGAACATGCAAGCTCGTTCTTTAGACCACACTGTCTTTAACTGATGAAACAGTGCTGAATTTCTCCTTTATCCAAAAATATTAATCAGGACATCAACAAATCTTCTCAAGCTCTTGTGTACATTCCTCACCTTTGACTACCTTCAATCCAAACCTTTGTCTTATTAGCACTACAATATTTACCTTACTTCATTTCTTACTCAAGTTTGCTATAATTGAGCTTGCTAAAAACATGCATAGTAGGGAGGAATTGCATTAAGTGAAGTGGAAGACAGCAGGATTGGTTCTAAAGCTAGAAGTACTTTGGAGAGAGGACTTCTGTTAAATCTTGGTGTTTCTGAATTACATATAAAACACCACTGCCATGTCTCTCTGAAAATGTACACTGAAATTACCTATGCCATATGGCATGATGCCTTTTCATACAATGTATAACAAGTTTTAGAGAGATGAAGGCATGTATAAATCTTTACAGAAATGTCTAGTGTCAACCTCCCCTTCACTGAATTCAATGGGAGTTTTGTCTTTATGGACAGATCTGAGAGCTTTGGGGAAATGCTTCGCTCCTCGAACTCTAAGAATAATTTAGCTCAGTTATGGCTAGAAATATATTCAGAATGAATTTGCCCCATTGCATTTCTTAAAATTTAAGGACCCTTTTTTTTTGTAAAACTGGGATGAGTTCCGACAAATTATCATCTCCTATCTGAGAGCAAACAACAAAACCACTGTAGAGTTGAGCTGGGAACACAGAGTCCAGCACAGACAAAACGCTGTTACTGCTGATGTTCACTTTGGAGTTTTCCTTACCAATATTGGGAGAAGTGTTTTTTTGGTCCTTTATATCAGGTGCTCTGAAACCAGAATCTAACAAAAAGCTTCATTAGAGCTCACTTCTTACTTAAGGTGATTCTGTGATTCTGTAAAGGAGCCGTACACGTGCACTGCCTGTGGTCAATAAGAAAACACTTTAAGCCATATAAAACTGAGTCCCTTGACAGACAAATTCCAGTTGTGGGGAGGATGCCTGCTTCTAAGGAGGATTCCTGGGATACCCAATTTCTTGTGTGTGTTTCCTCCAGAGTAATCTTTGCAAAATGCTCTTTACCTGGTTCTTTGCTTAGAAAATCCTTTGGATATTGGTACTATGAATAAATGTGAGACAGAATTAATACCTCAAAATAGTTTGGTTTAAGGGCAAAACCGTTTTGGGAACTGGGATCACATAGGCAGCTGGCATTCCTTTTCACTTTATAGAGCAATGTGTTTTGTTTAATGATACCGCTTAGTTAGTTCGACAAGAATCATGTGGTGAGACACAAGGGTGACACTTGTGATATTTGATGTTGTGGAATATAACCAAAAATATTTCAAAATTTTAGTTAGATCCTGTCAGTTGTTGTCCCCAAATATCCTTTTCTGGGACTACTGCTGGAGAACTGGCACCAAGCCAAGAGCACAAACTGCGAGATTGTACTATACAGCCGAAAATGAACCTCCAAACTAAGCATTGAAACTTTGGTTCTTGTGAATACTTCGTTCTCATAACATTTGGCCATAAAATCTTGTTTCTCAGTAAGAAAATATCAAAACAAAACACCCTACAGTTTGGAACTTTCCTGGCTTTTTACGAAACTGCAATAGGCTTATTTGCTTCTCAATATATACCTGATATGTTTTTACTACTAACATGTATTTTGCACCAATAGTTAAGAAAAATAATTTAGTGGCTTAGTGGGAATAAAATGGTAATAAAGGAAAAGAAAATGGAGAAACTGCTTGATGGTGGAACACCCCACTATTATTAATTGTGAACCATGTGATCTGGCAACCTTTTGTTTTGCCAGCACCATCCACTCCCTTGTAAATTCTAGCTGGCTTTCCCATACATTATTATGTGGATTTCTTGCAACCACTTCCCTTTCTGATTTTCCAGAGACAGAGTATAAAGTTTCCCCAAATGCCAATAAAATGTGAAATCCTATCCCACTCTTTAGGTTTGCTTTGTGTAGTCATCTTCTAAAATAAGAACCAGCAAAAGTTTTAAACATTGCTTTCTTCTATTTTTACCTTCATTCAATAGTTACTACTCTTCATAAACATCACAGTTTTTGTTTCAACATCTGTATGTTTTGGGTTTTTCAAACTGTTGGCTCTAATACTGAGAAAAATTGTAAGTATTTCCTTGCTTCTTCTTCTAAAAAAAAGACTTACGTAAATGAGTATGTTCCATTTCCTCATCTTGATTTTGCTTACAGTTATACTGTGCCATATAACACAGATGTCTATAGGTGAATGAAGTTTGAGTAAAACATGTTAAGTAAACCACATTTAGCATGTCATTTTATAGGTAAAAATAACCCTAAAGCAAAGTAAAAATATTTGGGCTTAGAAGTTTTATGTTTTTCTACTTGCAATGTCCTCTACTTTTCAAATGCATAGTAATAATGCAGACACTGCTGTTGACTGAAGCAATGAAAACACGGGCTATTTTTGGATCCATTTTGTTGACAAGTAGGTGTGGGGGAGGAGAGAAAGGCTGAGTGTGGGTGGGTGGTTTGCAGCAGACTTCATCCTCTATAATTTATTCTATGGGAGGAAAGGCTTTTGCAAGACACTGGCATGTAAGAGCCTGAACACACTTACACACCATTACATCATTCCCTGTAAATTATTTCATTTTCTTGGAAGGCTACTCAGGTTAGCACTTGGACTCATGGAGCTGGAATAGTAAAAATATTCATGAATCTCTAGAAGCTGCAGCAGCAGCAAAAGGTCATGTCTCATGAGGGCTGGCAGAGGGAAACCAGTGAGACTGCAACAGAAATAAGTTTAGCTCTAATTAAGAGGTGTTAAGGTAAGAAATTAAAAACGCCTCATTGTCCTTTATGGGTCAGTGGTTCCATACGTGCTTAGGTGAGATTCGTGCTGCATCCCTGGGAGGCAATCAGGGCTGTTTACTTCAGCCTGGGATTATGCTGAACACTGGTCTGTGCTAAAAGCGGTATGCCCATGTCCTCAGAGACGGTGCAACCAAGATATCATAGTCTGTGATATGTCAGTTTTGCCTGTGTGAACTTCATGAGGTTCAGCAAGGGCAAGTGGAAGGTTCTGCACACAGGTTGGGGCAATCCAAAACTCATATACAGGCTGGGAGGAGAATGGATTGAGAGCAATCCTGAGGAGAAGGACTTATGGGTGCTGCTTGATGAGAAGCTCAACACTACCCAGCAGTGCACACTCACAGTCCAGAAGGCCACCCACATCCTGGGTTGCATCAAAAGCAGCATGGCCAGCAGGTTGAGGGCCACTCTGCTCTGCTCTGATGTCAACCTACCTGGAATCCTCTGTCCAGCTCTGGAGCCCTCAGCACAGGAAAGACATGGACCTGCTGGAGCGTGTCCAAAGGAGGCCACAAAAAATGATCAGAGGGCTGAAACAACGCTCCTATGAGAAAAAGCTGAGAGAGTTG
>Ga0065711_1028242_pt1 | contig 42649 bp, 28 predicted proteins | sample Hoacrofraction12_FD_59098 | JGI IMG/M metagenome (GOLD analysis project Ga0065711, IMG submission 59098) | Hoatzin crop microbial communities from Cojedes, Venezuela - Epithelial fraction 12 v2 (version 2) | ecosystem: Host-associated > Birds > Digestive system > Esophagus > Crop | place...
GGGGGGGGGGGCGGAGACGAGAGCGTGAGGTGGACTGGCGGCAGGGCACGCAAAGCGGCCCCAAATTCGCTGGTTTTGCTGGAGGTGGCGGCGGTGCGGCCCTTCTGCAGCGCTCCGGTGGGCTGGAACCGTGTTGTGCTCCCCCCTCCAGGCGTTCTAACGTGGATGCAGGAGAGATACGTAAAAAGGTTGCTTTGGGTGCACGGTAGGTATGGCTGAGACTCGGTTAGAGGCAGCCAAAACCAATGGCGAGCCACGCGCTCCTGGCAGAAAACACTTTTTATGTTTTCCGAATGCGCCCTGCAAAGTTGTCACTCCTGTAGAGGAAGGCTGTGTCCCTTTAGGCACTTTGCCGTGGTTCTGTGGAGACCGTTGGGTAAGGTCAGTGGGATGGTACCTGCAGCTGGGCACAAAAGGGACAAGTGTTCTGTCAGGATGTGAGCAAAAGGACAGGAAGATGGTGCCTGCCTGGGTAAAAGGGGTAGGGTTAAAGTAGCAGGAGTATCCTCCTCGGGTGTAGTGACAGTAAAGCTGTGGGGTTGAAAGAGGGTGATTTGGTCTGTCAGGGAGAATCTGCATGTGTTCGTCTCAGCCTGTGAAATATTCCTCCAGGCCTGCTGGTAGGAGGTCCAGTGTTGTGGAATGCCGAAACAGACAAACAAACAAAAAACTCAGCCAAAAATACAAAAAAAACCCCACCCCACCCACCTGCACAAAAATTTTCTGCTGTCTTTGTTGCAAATAGATCACTTAGTTTAAAAACAAAAATAATTTTGAAAAGTGCCAGTCTGTTTTAAGGCAGAGATTTCCTAGTAAGGATAAATTTTAAACTTAAGTTCTTGTGTAGTAACACTTAAAAGAAAAAATCCAGTGTTTCTGGCTTTGTTGTGTAACATTGAGAGTTTGCATATAAGTGAAAACAGAATAATGAACATTCAGACTGATTTCTCAAACACTTAACGCTTGTTAAGCATGTGTTTTGCTTCAGTGAAATACCTTGCGCTTAATCTACACTTGTTTATCTCTGGGGCTGAAATTTGTATTTTCACGTAGAAGTACTTCTTAGTGTGAAATGTGACAAAACTTCGAATGATGTTTACAGCATGCTCAGACCAAAGTCTCGCTGGAAGGCAAAGGCTTGCCTTTCGCAAATGACCTTGTAAAGTACCTGAAATTTAACTTTTTCTACAAACCTACAGAAAATGAAAGTAGGTCTCTCAAAATGGATGTGAATGAATCAGCTAGTTTTGTGGTTTTCTTTTTTTCTTAAAAGATCTACCACGATGCCTGGGTCTCTTCCAGTGAATGCTGAATGCTGTTGGCCCAAAGATGTGGGAATTGTTGCCCTGGAAATATATTTTCCCTCGCAGTACGTTGACCAGACGGAGCTGGAGAAGTATGATGGTGTGGATGCTGGAAAGTACACCATTGGGCTAGGCCAGTCAAAGATGGGGTTCTGCTCTGACCGGGAGGATATCAATTCTCTCTGCTTGACTGTGGTTCAGAAGCTCATGGAGAGGAACAGCCTTTCCTATGATTGCATTGGGAGATTAGAAGTTGGAACGGAGACGATAATTGATAAATCAAAATCCGTAAAGACTGTCCTGATGCAGCTTTTTGAAGAATCTGGTAATACAGATGTAGAAGGGATCGACACCACCAATGCCTGCTACGGAGGCACCGCTGCTCTTTTTAATGCTGTTAATTGGATTGAGTCCAGTTCTTGGGATGGTAAGCTCAGGGTGTTTTCTTGAAAAGTCACATCGTCCTCTGGTTTTGAGTAGTCTGCCTTATAATGACAGTGTTCACATTTAACCATGTAAAACCCAGAGGGTAAACTATTTCTCTTTAAGGAAGTATTTTTCTTAAATGGTGTGGGCGTGGAAATGAATTTGCTATGTGGGGGAAAAGTCAAGACTGGAGAGCCTCATAATCTTGGAGTCGTCTCCTCTATAACTAAAATCTAAAAATTGCTGCTGAATGTTAAAATGTGCTAGATTCTTGCCTGTTCCTGATAGTTATTTTTGTGTGTTTTTCGCAGGACGCTATGCACTGGTTGTTGCTGGAGACATAGCTGTGTATGCCACGGGAAATGCCAGGCCAACAGGTGGAGCTGGTGCTGTCGCTATGCTGGTTGGTCCAAATGCTCCGTTAATTTTTGAGAGAGGTTAGTCCTGTGAGAAAACAAATATCCTTTAGCCAGATAACCGGATCTGTCCTGAAGCCTCTCCTCTCTTTTTTTTTGTGTTGCTGGAGGGCTGGATTAACTCCCACTAATGTCAGGAATTGCATTTTGTCTCCTCTTGTTCTGGGCTAACTTGGCTACCTCCCACTACAGGAGGCAGCAAGGAACAACTAGAGATGCTCCTATCTGTTTATTTGCTTGGAGATTCTCCAGTGAAATTGATAGAGTGGACTGGAGCTGAATAACACAGCCCTCTACCTCCAAGACGAAACGATAAAAATCATTTGTTACTTGTGTTTGTCATGCTCAGTCCTGCCGTACTTGACAAGCAGCTGGGAACTGTGTGAAATGTTACCTTGAAGGGCCTGAAGTGCTATGAAAACCTGCTTGTCTGGTGCCAAATGTTTCTTGTTTTCCCCACATGGTGAAGTGATGCATTCAAATTGACTTACAGCAGCTGAATAAAGTATTTTTCAACTTTTGTCAATTTCTGTCCCTCAGGGTTGCGTGGAACCCACATGCAGCACGCGTATGACTTCTATAAACCAGATATGGTCTCTGAATATCCTGTAGTTGATGGCAAGCTGTCTATACAGTGCTACCTCAGTGCATTAGATCGCTGCTATACTGTCTATCGCAACAAAATCCACGCCCAGTGGCAAAAGGGTATGTAGCCTCACCTGGTGGTATTGCAAGATCTGGCAAATGCTGGAGTGTGTAACTAAGCAGACAACACATTTTCAAGTTTTGGCATCCAGTCTGAAGAGTGGTGTATGGGTCCCTTTCTTCATGTTTCTGTGTTCTGAGGCGATGGAAATGTTTGCTTTCGCCAGTGAGAAGCATCTTATTTCTGTGCTTGTACGGCTAAGTACCTGATTGTAAGCAGCAGTCTCTGCAGGGTTTTGTTGGTGTTACATATAGTGCCTTGCTTAAAAGCCTGTTATTTCCCCCTCCACCCAGGCTCTTAAGATACTGAGGTTAATATTTAAATGTTATGTAAGGATACTGATTTCTTCTTTTTAACCCATATGTTTAGTAACTGCTTTGCTCCTATTAAGAAGCATCGGTGCGAAGATTAGATAGTTAAATGAAGTAGATTATTTATTATGTCAAAGTGCTTGGTAGGAATACAGGGATTCTGTTAAGCTTATAGCTGATTCTTCTAGAAGAAGGGCGAACATAGTTGGTGCAAAAGATCAGTGAAAAACTAATTTTTAAATAGAAGTAGCAGCTGTGCTTCAAATGAGCTTGGCAGCAGCAGTCCTGCAGTTGTCCCTTGTATGCTGATGTGTTCTGATGATTGGTATCTTGCCACCCCTCTATTTTATGTTTGTAGTTGAAGTGAGTACTAAACGTAAGTTGTAACACAACATTTCTGCCACTTCCAGAGGGGACAGACAGACACTTCACCTTGAATGACTTTGGATTCATGATCTTTCATTCTCCCTACTGTAAACTGGTGCAGAAATCCGTGGCTAGACTCTTGCTGAATGACTTTCTCAGTGACCAGAACCCAGAAACAGCAAACAGTGTTTTCAGTGGTCTGGAAGCTTTCAGGTGAGAGTGGCTGGTGGCTTTCTTCTTCACATATTCTTAATTTACTACATAGCCAGGGTGTGTTTTTTACTTTCTGCTATTTGATTAACTGTTTCTGAACTTTTTTTTTTATAGGGATGTAAAACTTGAAGATACATATTTTGACAGAGATGTGGAAAAAGCTTTCATGAAAGCTAGTGTAGAGCTCTTCAATCAGAAAACCAAAGCTTCATTACTTGTATCCAGTCAGAATGGAAATATGTATACCCCTTCAGTCTATGGTTGCCTTGCCTCTCTTCTAGCCCAGTAAGCATAAAATTGGAAAAATAAGTCATAGTTTTTTATATGTAAGGTCATAAAAGGTTTTCGTTTCAAAAATTCTTTTGTAAAAGCACTATCCAGCAAACCTTTTCCTAGTAGATGGCGTTAAGCAGAAAGACTAAAGTTAAAAAATTATTCTGCACACACAATCAGTTCAAGTGACAAGCAGATTCAAAATTTCTTTGTCAGAAGCTGATCTGAAACAGCTGCTTACTGCCTTCCAAGGCAGGATCTTATTTGTAGTTGTGTCTCTTTGCAGCCTCAACCTTCTTTGCCATGCTCCAGACCTCTTCCCCCTCACCCCCCAAAAAAACACCCCACAACACTGCATGAAAAAGAGAACCGGAGTGCCTTCTCTGTTTCATTGTAATAAGCAAAGCCAAATTAAATTGGTATTTACTTATTTTTTTTTTTTTTGCAATGACAGACTTCTACTAGATCAGGTTAAGCTTAAAGTAAACCATTCCTCTTGGATCCTTTTTTCTTTATTATGACTTTGCCTTCCAGTATGTGGTGGTTTGTTGTAGGCTTTAGGTCACTGAAGAACAAAAACTCTCTGCCTTCTGGATAATCATATTCTGGGCACTTCTTTGCTCTGTCTGTCTTGGGCAGCTTTGGAACTTGTAACAGTAGTGTTTGAAATTGTGTTTTTAAAAGTCATCATTTATGCACATGGCATGCTAAGCGTGTGTTGTAGTCAGGATAATTTGCTGGCTACACTTTCTATTTAAAATTGGTGCCTTGGCTTCATTCTCACTTTAAACAACTGTTGCTTGGTTTCCAGGTACTCCCCAGAGCAGCTTGCAGGACAGAGAATCAGCGTGTTCTCATATGGCTCTGGTTTTGCTGCTACACTGTACTCCATCAGAGTTACACAGGATGCCACTCCTGGTGAGTGAAAGGAAGAGATGTTGACTAACTCCCTTGCCACAGCTCACCCTTAAATGCGTTGTTGCGCTACCCACCAGCATGCGGAGCAGTGCCTAATGACAGTAGTGCAAAACTGAAAATGTTCCAGCTCCGGGGAATGTTTAAATGTCTGCTTGGGCACATAAATAATATTCTTCTAACTCCATCAATGTTTTGATTGAGTAATTGGGGAATGTTTTTAATTGACTAAAAGTTTAGCCTCAGTAATGCAAAGCACTTCGAATGGGCTTGAAATGTTAGCATGTCAGTTGTCAGCACCGGTGCTACCTTACGAGATGGTGTTGTATTGTAGGTTCTGCACTGGACAAAATAACTGCCAGTCTTTCTGATCTCAAAGCAAGACTTGACTCAAGAAAATGTATTTCACCTGATGTCTTTGCTGAAAACATGAAGATTAGACAGGAAACACATCATTTGGGTAAGACCTTCATAAATACAAATCATTCGTAGTCTTACAGCAAAATGCTTGTCATGTAATTCACCTGACTCTAAATGATGAGGGTGTAGAATGAAGGAAATGTCCAACCCTTTCTGCTTCGGAATAGCTTGTGTTCACTGGCCTGATGTGGCTGAAATGAAAATGCAGACTTGTGGGGTTTTTTTATGTCTTACTAAGTCCAAACTGCACAGGCCTGTTTTGTGTAAAACTCTTACCAGGAACAACTAACGGTGCGTTTCTGGCTTTTTTACAGCCAACTATATTCCCCAGTGTTCGGTAGAAGATCTCTTTGAGGGAACGTGGTACCTTGTGCGTGTGGATGAAAAGCACAGGAGAACTTACGCGCGGCGCCCGCTCATGGGTGATGGACCTCTGGAGGCAGGAGTTGAAGTTGTCCACCCGGGCGTTGTTCATGAGGTGAACACTCAGCACACTTTTAAAGTTTGACATGAATGGTGGAGGAGTTTATATGTTTTGTCTTAGCATGTGCATGTGTGTTAAAAGAGGAAGCGGTTTAACAAGTTACATTAAATACTATGTTAACATATGTAACATACTAAAGCCAGAAGTAAAAAATTGAAGATGGGATTTTAAAAAGTACATTTCATCATAACGAGAATGCAACTGCACCAGAATGAAACAAGAACAGACTGGCTCTTTTCACATGATCAGTTTGCATGAAGCATGACCGATTTGACAGACTTAAGACCAAGCCATCCAGTGTAGCAGGGATGTTTGACAGTTGGACGAGCTGTTAAGTATAAATGTCTGAACTAGAAACCTGTATTTAATGTGTCTTTTTCCCTTCTTCTTAGCACATCCCAAGCCCTGCTAAGAAAGTGCCAAGAATCCCTGCAACAACAGACTCTGAAGGCGTTACTGTTGCCATTTCCAATGGGGAGCATTAAGATACCTCTGTGAGGTGGGAATGAAACAGGGTGTGAGGGTAGGGTGAGGAGAGAAGGGATTGCAGTAATGCTGAAGTTTCAGTGTACAATAGTACTGTGTTGGAGCATGGAAAAACTGTTCAGGCTCCTTGAAAAGATTTGTCATAATATGGTGTGCTGATATTTATAGTATTTTCAGAACACTAAAATCACAAATATACTGGAGATGGAGGGACTTGACAGGGGCTGTGTGGATTCCTTAACATGTCTGATTTTTTTTTCATTGCTGAGTAGTAGCTGTAGTCTAATTACGAAGTCTTTGTACATAGGGAGAAAAAAAAAATCTGCTTGCTCTTTCCAGTAAAAGGACTTGAAACCTATGCTGTTAACTTCTACTTTTACTCAAGTGTGTGGCAAAATAGCCCAAGCTTTTAATGTTAGGGTTTTCAGTGCCTTGACAGTAAGCAGTCAATCTTCTGAATACTGCATCACTTCTCTTTCCCTTTATCGCCTTCCCTTTCTTCTCCCCATCTACCGCCTGTCACCCCACTCCTTTGGGAAAGGTATAGAACCAAGTAACAGAATCACAGAATGGTGGGGGTTGGAAGGGACCTCTGTGGGTCATCTAGTCCAACCCTCCTGCTGAAGCAGGGTCACCTACAGCAGGCTTGTTGCTGGAACAGACTCTCCCCTGTCAAAATGAGTGGATCAAGAACGGCTAGACTGACAGGTGGTTCTCTTCCAAGAAACTGTGACCCACTGTGTCAGTCACTAAGTAATTCCTCATAACATCCATGTTACGCATTTTATACCTGCTTTACAGATCACAGCAGCCTTGGAGGAAAGAGGAAAAGGAAGGGCAGGTAGTAATTTTTTTTATTCTAAAGAAATGGGCTCATTGATTTGGCACCTTTTAGTAGAAGTATCTAAGGCAGCAGAATTTTCAAATAAAACTTCTAGATATTATGGAGCTGTTTCAATTGGCAAACAAGGGAGGGGAGGAAGATCACTTTGTCTGGAGCTCTGGCCTCTTACTATTTTTTTATATAATACATTTCTGAAAGACTTTCTAACTTTTAATTTGCCTTTGTACTTTGAAGTCCTTCTCGCTGTTAATAATATTGTAGGAGTGGGGTCTTCTGTTTTTTGTTTGTTTTTTTTTTCCCCCTCCAACACGTGAGCGAAAAGCTATCCATTTTGCAAGTGGTAATTATAAAATGCTAATGGGGATTCCATTCTGGTAGATTTTTTTTTAAAGCAAAGGCCAGACTGGAAATGAACTATGACATAAGCCTTGTAAGCTTGTAATATATATTTAAATTGAGCTGATGTACAGAACAAAGTTTTGTTGAATTTATTTCTTTGCTAATTCTACAAAGCTATGTTACCTAATATAAAATAGGCAAAAATGATTTGTCTGTTAAACTACACTTTTTTTGTGTGTGTAATGAAGTGTTTGTATTCTGTCACTCACTAGGATTTGATAACTTGCTGTATTTGTACAGTCAAGCCTTGGTAAAATAGTTGTGTACTATAAATCCATGAATACTAATCTGTTTGTTCTGCTGACAATGATGGAGCCATGATGCATGATGATAGTGTTTGCAAGTATTTTGGTTTAGGTTGCCCTTGTGAAACTTACCTTGGCACCAGAAAAACAAATTGCCATGGAACAAAGTCCATTGCTGGCAGTGGACAAGCCAAGAAGTGAGCTACTGGCACAGAGTTAACCACAGGGACCTCACGGTCTGTGAGGCTGATCCTTTATCAAAATAAAGTTTGAGATATTTGAAACCTGTTGGGAGTAGTGCTGACTTGTTGGTCTGTGAAATCCCGAAGTTGTGGGTTCACAACCTCTGTGGACCTTCCGCATCCTTCTTCTTAATATCATTCCGCTATAACAGTGGAAAGACAGGGTTGCTTAGGCTGGTGCAACACCAGTATTTCAGGGCTGTGTTCAAGATAACTTAAATGCTTCCATGTGGAAACTGCTCATAGTGGAGGAGTCCACTCCTAGCTTATGAAATACCATTCATCTTTATTAGTGTCTTAGGGAAGATGGTATTGTTTTATTCCACTCAGAAACTGTGAAGGGGGATTGGTTCTTGCTTTGTACGTACCTGAGCCTCACCGAGTCCAGATTCCCGGGGGTGGCTTTTCAGAGCCATTCTGTTGCTTATTTACATCAATTATTCCTTTTAAAGTCAACTGATCATGTTATCAGTCCCTGTAATAGATAAGGCATCCCTGCCCTTAAATTTGAAGGCACCGGCTGTACCTCTCTAAACCTTGTATTGGTTCACTTGCCTTAACTAAAATCATATGGGCTCTACCTCTTAGCGTAGGCATGTCCGCCATGCCTCTTCAGAGAAGGACAGCTACGGCACTTTTCTGCCATTTGCTTTGGAGCTGATGGTGTTGAAGACCAAAGTATGAAATAGGCAATTACAGCTGAAAATTGGAGTATCTGAGTCTTGGTGATGCTCAGAACAACTGGAGTTGTCAGGCTATCCAACTTCTAACCTGCAGTGGTCAAAAGTGTCAAAATCAGCTTTGTGCCTGCCTTTATTGCCAAAGTAGTATGGCAAGAGTTAGTACCAGCCTCTGGTGCTCAGTAGATAAGTGGATTTTGTTATTGGTTGCATTCAGCTTACTAATACCTAGTGCTAAAGCAGCAATTTAAGAGAGTTGGAGTACGCTTAAATCTGTCTTCACTGGAGTGCAGCGGGAGTCCAAGCAGTTCTACCAAGCAGGTAGTAGAAGGTGTCAGAAGGTTAGCAGATGGCAGCCCAGCCAGGCTACACCAGGAACTGCAACCACACATGCAGGGGTGAAGCAGTGCATCCTAACTTTCCATTCTGAACTGTGACAATGGTCAACAACAGCATTGCTGTTTCTTTAAAATGTATATCAGAGCTTTTTTTTAAAAAAAAAAAAAGTTTAATTTGCTGAAGACATTTTAAAGAATAATTTGCAGTTGTTCAGATTATGGTCTGGTTTCTGCTTAAATTTAGTTCTCTGCAAGAACTGTCCTGGCTTGCAGTGGTAAAAGTGTGTCAAGCTGAGGTGCAAATTTTCGAGAATTTAGCTGCTACAGGCCTGTCCTGAGACTCTCCCAAGCGTGTGAAGTGCAACACCGCTTGATCTGTGCTAGAAGATCCCCTCTACTCGGGGTCCCTTCCCTGTTTCACTGCACTGGCTGTGCCGTGTCTCTGGAGCAAGGGATAAACAGACACAGGAGGGCTCTCTGTCTGAGCGCTTTGCTGCTGTGACTTGAGAAATGCGAAGGAGATGAGGCATTTTTGGTTTATTCAAAAATTACAAAAAAGGTTAATGCCAGAACTTGTGAAAAGTGAATAAAACCCTTTGTTAGATGGGCTGAGTACAAAGCCTGCAGCGTAATTTATAAAATAGAGCACAGCTTGGATGTGTGCTTCACCCCACTGTAAGAACTGATCCCTCCCCTCGAGTCTGGCTCTTTGGGGTCTGGATGGGACACGATAGGAACACACTCGAGGGCCCTTTTCTTCTGTACTTTGTGCAAAACAATTCTGTAGACCCCTGTTACTGAGCTGCGTGCGTCTCTGCCCCGGTTATTTTGTATGTGCTCTTCTGTGATGCCCAGATCTTGCAGAATATTTTTCACTTCCATTTCTTCCTCTCTGAGTGTACTGATGTCTGACAAGTACTTTGGATCCAGCTTAAACGGCTGTAAAGGTTTGGGGTACGGTATCCCTTGCATCCACTCGCTGTTCATAATAAGCTTGACAGAGTATCGTTCGGTTGGTACTGGCTGAAGGACTCCTTTTATCAGTTTCTGGCAAGTTTCGGAGAGGCAGGGAGGCAAACTGTACGTCCCTTCAAGAATGCACTTTTTCAGCTTGGCCACTGTATCTGCTCGGAATGGCATCACACCTGTCGTCATGAAGTACAACAGGATTCCCAGTGCCCAGATGTCTACGTAAATGCCGACATAGTTCTCATCTCGGAAGAGTTCGGGGGCAGCATAAGGAGGAGAGCCGCAGAAAGTATTTAGCGTTTCGTCTCTCTTACTTATCGTGCTGAATCCAAAGTCTCCCACCTTAACGCAGGTGTTACTGGTGTAGAAGACATTTTCTGCTTTCAAGTCCCGATGAATTATATTATTCTCATGCTGTAGGACAAGAGGAAAATTCGGTATTAGCTTGTTCGCAGGCAAGTTCTCAAGTGACTAGCTGTTATCATCCATTAATCATCACACACAGGAGAAAGAGAATTATCTTGGACAAAGTCAGAAATAAGCATTGCAATGAAACTGAGAAGTTAAAGTATTTAAACAAATTCAACTTCCTTCTCTACTGATACAAAAGCAATAAGAGTAGGTGGAGAAGATGGGAGGAAGGATGCTGGGTTTTCTAAGAACAGCAGTCTCTTGTTAACTAATACCAACTGTTTTCATGAAGCGGGTTTCTGATGGCAGCATGGCTAATCCTATGAGACTAGATGTCCTCGTGCAAAATCTGTATTTGCAGTTCAGAACACTTGCTTCTGCAATTACTACCTTTCCATAATGATGTCAGTAGCAGAAAATAATTTAACTAATTCAATTTCTGTATATATTGTAAGCTTGTGGACATACAAAAAGGTGGAAGGATTTAATTCACCAAGTGATCATAATCACAGCTAAAGTACGTTACTACAATGCTGTTGTGTGATCTGCTGTCCTGTGAGGAACTGCTGGTGGCAGCAGAAAAGGGTCACAGACTTGTGTCCTGTGGCATTTCGTGGTGGGGTAGGACACCAAGTTCAGTGGTGTCCTCTAGTTTTAGGAATCTAAACCAAATACATACACTGTAACTTGTAGCTTTTTCCCTTGGAAATGGCAGTAGTAGCCGAGGACTCGAACTGAGTTTGCGTAGTGGCGGACACCTGTCCTGATCACGTGTGGTAAGTGTTCGGCTTCATCTCTGAAGTAAGTAGGAGGAATGAATGCGTTTGAGCACGCTCTGCGCCACCCTTTGAAGTAACAAGGCATGGCACCTTGCGGCGATGAGGAAGCCCTTCGGCATCTGAAGATTATTTTAAACTGTCATTGATGATGGGCTGGGATCTCCTGTCTTTGTGAGCACTGGCAGCAGTGAGATGCGATTCTAGTACCATGGATTTGGTGGCTCAGCAAGAGTAAAATGATTTGCAGACGTCTGTGCGTGCAAGTGACGAGGTTGGCTGGCTTGGTGGTGTGGGTTTGGCCTGCGTCTAGGCTGGCCTGCCTTAGTCTGGGTTTAATGCTCAGAAATAGATGTGACCTTGAAAGGTGAAGCAAGTTCCAGTAGCTGATGAGTACCTGTCCTACGGAAAAGGCGTTGAAGCTAATCCACCACTTACAGGAGATACCATCATTTTATCAAAGTGTATAAAAAATGCATGCTGTTTATATATGCCACGAGCCATTTGCCATGCAGTTTGTAGATGTCTGACCTGGGTGGGGACAGCCTTGCCTTGGACGTCGCCCGAGGCTGTGACAGGCATCTGAGAGTAGGAGCCACCGGAGGGCACCCTGAGCCAAGCTCAGCAAACACCGCTTGTGCGCCTTGGACTTGCAGAACAGCCATCCCCTGCTTTTGTGCTGCTGTTTGAAGCAGCTTGGTTGCAAGCAGCAAGGTTCAGAGGAGATGCTGCTGAAGTAGTTAATTGCTCCTTTTCTGCCTTTATAAGATGCTTTGGGCTCCACGCAAACAGCATAATCCTAAATCCAGCTGCAATACTGAAAATTAGCAGTGACCTTCACAGATTCAAGTGAACTTCACAGATCTGTGCCAAAGCGAGGACCAGGAATTAACTGTCTGAAGTGCCAGTCTCCCACGCTTGTTAGTAAGCAAGCTGGATGTCTGCAACACCTAACAAGCTGCTTCTCTGGTAGGCTTTCTTCTAGCGGAAGAGTAACTGATCTTATGTTTTGGAATAGCTGGAGGGGAGAAATGAAGCTTTGTTAGCTGATGACTACAGCAACTTAGAGCAGACAGGAGAACGCTGTTGCTAAAGGGATGGTTCTGCCCACCAGGCGCTCCCTGTTCATTCTCCTCCCAAAAGCTGTCAACAGAGAGGCAGCAACTCAAGGTGGGTGTGAAAGCTCTCTCAGATAACTTTACAACGGCTCTCCTCTAGCTGTTTTGTTCTTCAGAAATGTGGGCCTGAAATCTTGGTAACCGTAAACCTGCTAGCTGAAAACCAAAAGACACATCCACAAAATCTGCTGGAGTGGTGAGGGGCAACGTGCCTGTGGGAGAAGAGCAACTTACCATGTGCTTCACAGCAGACACAATCTGGGAGAAGATTATTTTACACTCTGTTTCCAGCAGTTTCCCTTCTGTGCTGATTTTAGTGAAGAGCTCCCCACCTCCTGCATACTCCATCACCAGGTGCAGTTTGGAGAGCGTCTCCACCACTTCGTACAGTCTGATGATATTTGGGTGGTGCAGTTTTTCCATGCTGGATATCTCACAAGACAGCAAACGTTGAGTCTTCCGGTCTAGCTTTGTCTTGTCCAAAATCTTAATTGCAACTTTCTCTGAGAAGAAAAACACTTTTCCATGTTGTTGATGCAACAGGTACAAATGGCAATGCTATTTACTTACAACAATGCTTGGTTATAGAAGCGCAGTAAAATTTCCCCTCTGATCAGTATCAGCTAAGCCGCAGAGCCCTGTTAAAGCCCTGCAATCTTTCACACAAGCCCGTGCCCCTTTCTGCCTGCAGCATCCTACTCACTGCCGGGGCAGCTGAAGGCTGGTACACTACTGCAAGGGCAAATCAAATCATCTGCCATGCTGGCCAGGCTACTGCGTGTCTCTGGTGGCCACAGCTACAGCATCTGCTTTCAGTGTCTACCAATGCTGGTGAAGAAGGTCTGCACTTTCTCTTTCGTTGCTGGCTCAGTGCTCTTCAGGTGAGCTGGGCCTGAGCCTGGTACCTGCAGACTGACGTAGGTGTCAAGGGTAGGTGCTTTGTTTCAGAGCAGACAGACAAACTTGGGGGTAATTTAAGGGCTCTGGCTCTAACCCTGCAAATCTGTAACGGAGAGGTGTTTTTAAGTTGGTGCAACTTGCAGAACTCTTCCCTAACTTCTTATTCCATACCCCCACAAATTCTCGGTTACCAAAATCGATGTTGTAGAGGTTTGTCTTTCTCAGGACAGCTGTGGCAGTTTTTTCCAACACGTTCATGTATGAGTAGTTCTTGGTACTGTACAGAATACAGGAAAAGTACATTTTTATGTCTGTATGCCATGGTGAGCCATGAATCCAAATCACACAAAGATTTTATTCTGAGGAAAGGGGAAAAAAAAAGTGGAGTAAGTTGCAGGGACCTTGTAAGACAGCAGATCTAGCTGTCTTACGCTGTCCTGGTAATGCCAAGTTGCTGTTGAATCCTACATGTTTCAGTAGCATGCATCTAGAGTGAAGCCAAGGGCCATAAAACACAGATACACATCCACAGCTGTGCCACGTCACCAGGGCAGCTCAGAGCAGTATGAACAGTTCAGTCACAACTGCCCTTATGTTTCTGTATTAGTTGGTGGGTTATGGCTTTTGTCTTCACTCTGCTGAATACAGCTGGTACTTGAAGGATTAGTCTGGTTAAAATAGGTGGCTTTGTATAATGTGTCAGAACAGCAAAATTAAACTGGATCATGACAGTGGAAGCAACTCTTTATTCCTGGGAAGAAGGTGTTTTCCGCAAGAATATCATAATCAAACATTCGCAGATTTCTTAACAGTTAATCACTTTTATCAGATCTTTCAGGAAAAAACCCTTCCCCTTGGTTTCCAGTACATGGGAGTAAATCAAAAAAAAGGTCAGTCTTGTTTACTTGTTGCCTTAAGAGAAGAGCGAGAAGGCTATCACGTTTGTATATGTGTTCTCATATAAAAACATTCAGAATGTTTTTACTTAACATTATAGTTATGTAACTCAAGTTTAGTTCAACCTGTCTAACAGAAGTGTTAAGGACACATCTGCATCTGTCTGTACAGACCAAGAAAACTGCACGTTTGGCATATTTACCTTTCTTTGTAATATACATGCATAAACTGATTTCCCTACTAAAGTGCAGCAGATACTCCAAGCAAAAGTGATTCTTGTGAAAGGTGCTGAATTTACCCCTTGATGTGCCTATTTTCGGAAGGAGCCCATGCTCCATCTGTGGGGCAGTCTTCCCCATGCTGCTTCCCTCTGGCCCGTTCCGTGCTTCCTAGCGAGCCCCCTGGGAACGCGGGTACCGACTCCTGCGTGGTGCTGCTGGTGGCGTGGCGAATCGGGAGGAGACGCAGCTACGGAATGGTGACTGCACATGACACCGACCCTGGCAGAGCTCTGAGTGCTGACCTAGGGGCGACAGACTAAAACCCAAACCCTTGTCGTGATGGTAGCATCTTGATCACCTAAACCAAGAGCAAAGAGCATCAGCTCGCAGTAGGTAACATTTGCATAACTAAGTGCTTAGATACTACAGGGACAACAGTTCTTACAATCTTAACTATGTAATTGCGTCATGACACCTTGATTTATAAAAGCTGGGGGCATTTGGGCTTTCAAAAAAGAGATCTCCTAGGTTAAATTCCTTCCCTTTCCTTTTGCTGGAATTTACTATTCATCCTGGTCAGTTTTCCTGCAAAGTTTTAAAAGGATAGAGGGAAAAACCGAAAAAGTTTAGAACGGAAGGGCCTGATCCTGTTCACACACCCACGATAAACCAGGACTGAGCTCCTTTCAATCTAAATCATTCCACTTGCATATGTAGGCTATGCAGAGAAAACCAGCCCACCTAAAATGTAAAAAAACCTCCTTTTCTTTTTTAAACTCGTTCCCTCTGCTTCCAGAAAATGCTTGGTTTACCCTTGCATGGCAGCAGTGCTGAACAGAAGGGCTATTTACTAAAATACTAAAACTGAGTAGCAAGAGATTTTGATTGACTATACGCAGTGTATGCTGAGGTTTGAAAACAGCTAGCTGAGATCTTAGTAAGAGAAGCTGGAAAGGGTTGAGAAATTATTTCAGGAAGAAGTGGTGTATGCTATGATGCCAAAAAGAAACAAAATACAAACAGAACCAAGTTAAAACTGCTGAACAACAAAAAAAGCAAACTAGGTGCCTGGACATTCCTGCCTTTGCAACTGATGTTTCACATGACTGGCTTTTTACTAGCTGTAAATTTCGGATGCTCCTAATTGCACCTGTTCAGCTGTGCTCTTGCACTACATTTGTCATCTGAGGTATGTAAAATAAAGGTTACACAGAGCTTAGAAACGTAACAGTCCTTAGCAAGCAACTCCACAGGTCTCTGGAGAAAATCGCTGCCAAAATTCAGGTTGATAAAGTGGACAATGCTCCTGTCATAGCCACCCCAATACATCTGATAGCACCAAAGATTTTCCTGCATCCTCTAAGCAACCAAGACAGCCCTTGTGAGAGAAACAAGGTTCTCCACTTAGTACGATCCTGCACCTTTTTCCTCTCCTCTCTCCAGAAAATTTTTTTCATGTATCCTGCTGTGACAGATCACAAGGGCTACAGAACAGCACACACATGTAATTGCTACAAAAGCTCATCTTAGTAAAGACCAAAAATGTTTCCTTTCTTAATGTAGGGTGACATCTAAGGAGAAAGACCATACTTTGAACTTAACGCTATGACAATAACTGAAGAGCTGAACAGCCCCCTGGCACATACATCTCTCCCTACCACAGGGACCCAAATAGCATGGATTAATGAAGCCTTTGTATTTATATAATCAGCAAAAAAAAGACTTTTACTTAAGAGCACTGTGCAGGAACATCACTTCATTACCAACACATTGATGTGCATCTACTGGAAAAAACAGAATCTTCTTTGTGGGTGGTGGTGGGGTGTGTGTATGCATGCGTGTGCATATGTGTGTGCATGTTCCCATCCTCCTTTCCACATACTGTGTTTTATGGGGACAGATGAGCTCACAGGCAGAGAGGAATCAGAAAATGTTTATCCTTAATCCTTCCTTCCTCATGACAGTTCCAAACAGTGTCAAGAAATGAACATTTTTAACCAAAAAAAAGCTACTAACAAACCACAGAAAAATAATTTGAGAGATTTCTGGTGAAAAAGAAACTTTTCAAGAAGAAAATTTCTGGTTTTGGTGTTTAGTTTATCCGAGCTTACTGTATTCACTCAAGGTCAAAATTTTTCAATGAATCAATCATCAGCTCTATTCAAATGCTAAAGCAACCTGTCTCCTAAGTAAGTTCAACAGGTAAAAGGTTCATCCAGGTCAAATTTGTAACTTCCCTTCATTAGCACTCCTCCTGCTCCCAAGAGAGGAGCAGCATTTCCTCCAACAGTAAGCATGAGACTGTTTTCTAAGAAAGACAAAAAAAAAAAAAAATCGCAGAAGAGAAAAATAACTTGGTGTGGGCCAAGTAGATGCTCCTCTGAAACAAGCAAAACCAAAAATTTCACACCCAGTTAAACTAATCCTTATGCGCAGGCAGGCTTAAATTTGGAAAAAAATAAATGCCATCAGTTCCCCACTTTGATTCCAAGCGCAACAGCTGCTGCACACGAGGGATGAATGTGAGCTTTCACACCTCTGCAGTGTGGGCTAAAAGAGTCAGTTAGCAAAAATAACAACAAATAATACGGCACGAAGGCTTTGGGGTGTATCTTGTTCTCTCACCTGTGAGATGATGGAGGGTAGGAGAGTCAATCAAATTAGAAAGAAAAGACTATGAAGAAAAAAACAAGATAGGAGTGTACAAAGATAAAAGGAAAACTAGTCCTCCCTGAGGGAAAACAAGAACAGTTTCTATTATTGTCAGACAGAAGAAGAAATGGGACAGATGAAGATGAGGTCTTAGTTACACCTATAACTGAAGAGTTTGCTGCAGTTACCTAGCCTTTGTAGTTCTTCCTAGAAATAGCATATAGGGTGCTTTTCTGTACTTAAGAAAAATAATTGAGAATTCAACACAAACCCCGGTTTGCCTACACCCGAGGTTGTTTCCCTGCACCTGCTCAGCCCACACCTGTAGCCCTGTCCCAGCTTTGCACAGTAGTGAACCACCTACCAATAAGTCAGTAAAGCAGGCATTAAATTTCTCACCAAAACTACTGTGATCAAATAAAAGCTTCATCCATACTAGTAAAATCTGGGATGAAACGAAGGAAGGCATGCTAACTCTGTCTGCGGGCAGGAGCACGCCTGGCCAGCCTGCCCCGGGGATTCACCACCCGTAGCCCCGCAGCCCTTCAGCTGGGGCAGGGACCAGGGCAGATGGACAGGACAAGCTGTAGGAGGGGAGGTAGAACACCATGCCTCAAAGCGTGGAGTGTTCAAGCCATGGGATGAGCAGTGTTAGCTCCATGAAGTGCAGAGATTAATTTTTCTTGTAAATAGCTGCTAATCTAGAGAAAATGTTTCTGATTTATTTAAAACCTAATCCAAACCTCAGCACTTACCCATGACCCTGCATAGCGATTCACTCAACAACAACAAAAAGACACATACAAACTACATCTGTATTTAAAGTTCACACAGCTTCTTTCTTCCCAAAGAGGTCCACTTGTATACATAGAGAACTAGGGCGCTCGGCACGCAGGTGACCCACACAGCGGAGCCTACCTTTGGTTAGGGAATGAATTCCAAGCTTCACTTGTGAGAAATTCCCACTTCCTATTTCTCCTCTGACTCGATAGAAGCCAATTCTCTTTCCCAGGGTTAATTCTTTCACCACTTTTTCATTCTGAGACATATCCTGCATTAGTTTCTCAAATGGGGTCAGCCTCTGCTGCTTGCCCTCTTCATCTCCTCCATAGCACTCCGGGTGCCCGTCATCTTCTCCACTGTCTTCACGATGCCACCTGGAATAGCGGTGTTTTCCAAGACTTCCTCCATTCCCATATCCTGTTGTCATAGTCTATAGGGTAATCAATTCCCCATTTAACAAGATGTCTCGATAAGGTTTTTGAACAAAATAATTCTGCATGAATATGCAATCCTGCACATAATGGACACTGTGACAAACTTAGCAAAAAAAGCAGCTTACTAGAAGTCCAAGGATTAGGACTAATTTGGAAATTACTTCAAAAACAGATCTGGCATATCTACACATTGCAGTTCTGTTCAAAATCAGAGATAAAACTGGAAGCTGTTTACATCCATCTCTCACACAGTTTTAGTACGTCATGATCTTCATCTACAAGGTAAAAGGGGCTTTGCAGTTAAAGCTGTAAACTTTGTGCAAGAAAGCAGCAAGCTGCCCACTGTCTATGCAGCACATTTGACACATGCAAAACATTTGACACAAATTCTCAGGCTTTGGCTTGCTGCTTTGAAAACTAACTTGATAAAGGTCAAACAAATAGCTGATTAACTACTCTGAATAAATCCAGAGGCTTCCAGTTCATTTTAAATAGCTGACCTTAAGAGCGTAGTTCTCCTTGATTCTGGTACCAGTACGAGAGCTGAAAGCAGGGCTTGCCTTTGATTCATTTTTCAGCCCGTGAGCTTGTCACTGTGCCTTGGAATTGTCACTGTGCCTTGAAGCCTTGCTGTAAAAACTTTGTTGCTCCTTTGCTTCCTCCTCATGGCAGGTTTAACAAAGCTACTGATCCTGGAAGATGACAGGAAAATCATAATCTGTGCACCAGGCAAAAGAAAGCTGCGCCTGAGTATCCCTGCAGTCACATGGCAGGACAATACAGGATTAAGTAACTGCAATGTCACGTTAACCCTCCTTTATTTAGATGAGCTTTCTTTAACGCCTTGAGCCTTCTCAAAATTTTGCCAGACGCATGGTGTTCCTAAGCAGACAGATGAAGAAAGTCATTAAAACCTTTACATAACAGCCATACGCTTCACTAAATGACAGCACAGCGCATACCATTTCCCCAATTTAACTCTATCGGTTTGGCAGCACAGTCCTTGTTCTAAACACACGAGGAATCACTTACCCTTAAAGCAGTACACCCTTTTTTAATTCCTTAGCTTTCTTCTTTAACCTTGAAAAACCGGAGTTGATCAGCAACTGCTAACCGTGCAGCCGCGCGCCCGAGTGCGCGAGCTGGGCGCGGAAGCTCGGAGGCAGCGCAGGCGGTGGAGGTGCTCATCACCTCCCCTGCTCTCGGCCTGCAGCACCGCCCGACTGACGAACCAGGGGACACCTCGCTGCCCTTGGGTACAGATCCACCAGGGCGAAGGGGAGAGAATTAGACCGGTAACGCAACGCCTGGAGCTTAGGGAAGGTAGACAGTCACCTAAGGTGCAATGCTAGAAGTAGGCATGTGACTCTGCCAGGTGGAGCTGCCCTCTAAACCCCAATCTCCTGCATGAGCAAGAGGAGGAGAGGCCAAAGGCAGCGTGTCAGGGCAAAGAAAAGGAGTTGGTGACGATTCCATCAAACGGGAATCGGAGTGGCACAGAAGCACTCAGCTGCTTCTGCAGAGAGGCCAAGGCAACAGTCCCAGCACCCGGGGAGCTGCTCCTCACCCCGAGATACACGTGAGTGATTTTGCAAGTTGCTTCACCTCCCCGTGTTGCGGCCACGTCACTGACAGCTCTGCCCAGGCTTCTCCTCGTCCTCGGGGTACAGGAGGGTCTGCCGCTTCTCCCTGCCACTTCTCTGAGCCAGGGATGCTTCTCACTGTGCGGCTGACACAGTTTGTAACTGGAATGGAGGGAGAAGGTACTTGTTCCATGATGCCGCTGAACACTTCTTACTCTTTTTGATTTACTTCTGTTTGATGAAAAGGGCTGTTTTCATCATTAACGGAAAGAGTATAAAATAATGGTAAGTAATCATATGTTACTGTCTGCATCTAAATAGTCATCAAAACCCTGACAAATACTGTATGTGTGCGACAAATATTGGCCAAATTCTGAAACTGTTAGCAGGGGAGAGACTGACTCACAACTGACCAAAGTCTTCAGTACTCTCCCATCAAACCAACCTCACTTAGCAACAAATGTTCCCTCTAACCTTATTCCTGGATTACAAGGACAAAAAATCTGTGTGGAAGGACACCTCCTCCCCAGGCAAACCAAACGCCCACCTAAACCCAAACCCTACATTCTCTATTTTTTCTCCATATGGGGAAGGGACAATTTCTTGCAGGATTGCCTGAATTCTGGTCCATAGTTGTTTTCTGTTTAAACTGTTTCACATTACAATTTTAAGAGTATTTTAGGTAACAAAAAACTTGTTATATGAAACTCAGCTGTATTATGTCACAGTTTTAACGGTGGACGGCACTCTGGCAGAGCCAGGCTTTTTGAAGCCACCTGTCTGCTGTACAGCACCACAGTGATTCAGATGTTAGAGATGCCAAAATCTGTTCCCACTCTGCTGTTCGATCTTGAGGAAAACCACAGCTGCTCAGGTTGTCCATATGAAAGGTCTGGAAAACTCCACGAGCAACGTAAAAGCTACAAACTATTACTCAATTAAGTATCTTTGGAAAGGCAGCGACATCCTCATCACAGAATCACAGAATAGTAGGGGTTGGAAGGGACCTCTGTGGGTCATCTAGTCCAACCCTCCTGCCGAAGCAGGGTCACCTACAGCAGGCATCACCTTACCAAAGAACAGCTGTAGCTACAGCCTGAGCACTCCGGAGTGGCAGGTATGAGCAATTCACATCTTGCAGGAGCAGAAACACGAAACTACTGCTAATGGGGGGACACACACACACACAGACACACACAGGGACAGACAAACACAAACCAAGATCCTCTGGATAGCGGAGTCCTACAAACGCCAGCCTATTCAGCATTAGAAGTCACCCAGCTAAAGACCATCTTCTGCAAAAATAATGGGGGCCTTTGCCATTAACTGGCTGTACAGAAAGGGCTGACTGCGTGAGAAGGATTTCCTTCAAACAGACCCGTACAAGCCCCTCCTGAATACATTTGGTAAAGGCAGAGCAGGCAGGAGCCCAGTCTATGTGAACATTCAGTATCACAGTGACAAACATACCACGTTGGAATGCCAGGACCTTGCGGGGACAGGGGTGTCAAGAGCAAGGCAAAACTGCATGAAGGCATCAGCACATGGCTCTTCCAGAATTTGCCCCTGCTGAATTTCTCCTGGGGCTCAACGTGCTCTTTTTTAGTGCACAGCCTACCATTAATCTCCCGTTTCAGGCTTCCAACTAATTGTCAACCCTGCAATCTCCTGGCATTTGGCCAACTGGCTAGGCTTCCCCTGTCTTTTAAGATCAGCTATTTCAGTATTACTGGTGTTAGCAGAACATATACCGTCTATTTATGGCCTACGTTCCTTTCTGTAATCTAAATCAATAAAATCCACCCTGATATCATATAAAAGGGCACTGACTGTAAAAGAAAATAATTCTAAGAGAGAAGGGAGAAATAAGGAAATCAGAAGCAATCCAAATAAAATGAAGGAAAATGATTGAAATTTTTTTCTTCCTCCAGTCTTGCTGGCTTGTGACCTGAAAAACCTCAGAAGAATTTATCTGGCCAAATTATTACTTTAAAACACAAAGTAAAGAAGCAAAAGAAAAAAACAACACAAAAAGCAACACAAGACAGAGTGAATAGATGTACCAGTCCTGTAAGACCTGTGTCCGCCCAACACTGCTCTTGTTTAACCTTGTTTTTCAAATATTTGCAGGTATTGACATTCTGGTCCTATTCTAGGAAGTGCTAAATACCCTCAGGCTTCAGCTACAGGCTCAGTTTAAGCCCTGCATCACAGCTCTAAGGAAATTTAGAACGAAAAAGGATCAAACCAAAATAGACATACAGACTTCAATTCCTAAAATTCCATTCGTTCTTAAAATCCCATCTTGGCAGGTATATAAAAGTGACCTGGTTTTAGGAAGCTTTGAATGGAGCACATGGAAACAAAGAAGCAGCTAGACCAGGGGTCCAAGCATTATCTTTTGCAAATTGGTCTCTTTCATTAAGTCTGTCTTTTGGGGAGACAAAAAAAACATTCGGCTTTGTATGCTTAAATTGCTGCAGCTCCTGTCGCAGTGAATGCGAAAGAAGTCAGACTGGATGGTCTCCCACCGTTCAGGTCCTCAGAGTAAGAGGGGTTTTTATGAGGATGGCACTGGATATTGCAACACATTCGCCAGAGTTCCCTTTTCAGCCCCCCCTCTGCTGTCCAGCCTGAGGAAAGCACGATTTTGGAGGTGTTTCCCTAGGGTAGAGGATTAGCTCGATTTCTTTGACTGCCCTTGAAGAACAGTTTGTCTCCTGCTCAGTACCTCACACGTGCTGCGAGCCAACTGTGGAACCAAACTGAATCTAAAGTAGCAGCGATATTTTTTAAGCAAGTCATCCATAAGAAAAATATTGACCCTTGTTTTTTTTAAGCATAGCTTTGAAAGTTCAGTTACTGCAAGAAAAGACCAACAACCTAGTATATTCCTATGCTTAGAAGACCTATCTTTTATAAAAGATGAGAGCCTACCAAAACCGTCCACAAGACCTGTACCACAGACCAAACAGGACACCAAAGGTCTCCTCTGCAGCCACACATCACATTCACCCACACAGGAAAAGTAATAGCTCCACTTTTGTACTTTTGCTCAAGTAATACTGCTTCAGTCCATGGCTGTGGTGGCCAAAGGAAATTAGTGCTTGCCCTGAGCACATTTTTTGTATTTGAGTAAGAAGCACTCTCAGTGTTCTTCCTGCGAATGCCAGAAAACAGAGTGACTATATAAAATCTGCACCCCAGAGCTTTGTATGAGTTGTTTAAAAAAAATATATTCAGAACACACAATATAGCACAGTTACAGTCTGAACACAGACGTGTATGGTCCCAAGTCAGGTAGGAGGAAACACGAACAGTGCATTGATAGTGGAGAGTCTCCAGAAACAGCTTGCTCTGTCTGCCCAGGCCCACATGCCACCCATTTCATTACATCCCAGAATTACTACTGTTAGTTAGCACAGCATTCAGTTTGCCAGTTAATTGTTTGATGAAAAGCAGACATGATCAGCATCATTCTTCACCTTATAAATATCCTTGCCTAACACACGACATTGTTTTTCCGCACATGGAATATTAACATACACAGCAGCCCTGGCCAAGGACCTGTTGCACTTCTATAAACATGCAAGTACAACCACATGAGTGTTGTACCAGATGGAAATGGAGTTGTTTAGGACAGTGAAAGAAGGGGAGACGGGCCCTGTACAACAGACTATGCATACGCTCTATTTACTTTTTCTATTTACTTTTTCAGTCAAATTAAAGCCTATTTATTTGTTCAATATAAGACACACGCCGCAACATCATAGGACAGTGACTGTAACATGCCTTGCGGTGAGTTACAGCACTCACTCTTTCCATCACCTCATTCAGCACATTCTAGGTCGTGACAAGGCGCAACGGTACCAACATGTAAGTGACTACGTATGGGTCACAGGGTGACAGCAGGTCTTCTGACGGTCTGACACAGCACCCAGAGAGCGGACACCCTCACCTCCTCCACCAACCTCCCTGTGCTGCCACACCACAACATGCAGACACAGGGTAACTCCAGCCACTCGTGGCAAGCTGTGCCAGCACATCAACGGGAGTCACACCGTGTGCAACAGATGCACTCGACCCCTTAACCAAACCAGTGGTAGTTTGGCACAGGCTCCAAAGGAGGTAAAGGCCTGAGCCGCAGCCGGGCCAAGAACTCCTCTAGTATCAATCTGTTCCCTGAACACCCACAAAGGAGCAGAGTGACACGGTCAGCATTGATGCGTATGAGCTGGGAACACCAATTATGCGATTAACACATGAATGTGGCTTTTCCAAGACTCATTTATCAAGGAACAAAGAAAGCTGTGGGTATAAGGAGCCTCGTGCATACCACCCCATCACATGTAATTTGACTACAAGCCAACCACTTTATTCCACAAATATGACAGTTTAAGCGAGCTTTCTTTGAGCTCTCCCTGCTAGGCAGCGCAGCTAAATGACGATCTTCCCTTGAGCCAGGACACCTCTCAAGGTTGCTCCTTGAGGCAGAGAGACCTTTTACCAATGGGAGATCTTTGGTAAGTGACTGACAGCACGCTGAATTAATACTAATGAAACAGTACTAATCCATGGAGCAACTCAATATTAATTATCATAAACTTTGTATAGCTAATTCCATTAGACATAAACTGTTGTGCAAGTCTGAGACTAAGACTGGACCTAGCCACACCCAGGGTCCATAAGCAGTCTAGAAAGTAAGGGGGTCCACTCTGAACCTCGTGACTCAATGGAAGCATCTTCCTTACCCTTTTGTGTTTTCAGTCTCTCTGCGAACCATTGTAACTCAATTCTCCCCTGTACGTTTCTTCCATGTAGTAATTAATAAGGTGAACCTTGCCATAAAATTTATTGAACCTTGGTAAAGCACTGTCAAACTTTGTTAAATTCCATCAAATTTATTGAACCACTTCAATAAAACATTGCTGCTTCTCTCTTTTGAGTAAGGTGCATTCCACTCTTCTACGTCACTGCTGTTCTCTAGACACATCTTAGAGCACAGATGCAAGACTACCTTTGAGATGACAAAGTGAAAGAGAAAGCTAACAAAAAAATCATGTCAAAGATCATGGTGTCTATTATTTTTCCTGCTGCACATTACTTGGTGAAACAGAACACAAACATCTTCAACAGCTTCCATGAGAAACCTCACTTGATGGCCACAGCACCAAGAGGGGAAGCAGGAGGGTGTAACAAATGGCTCTAATGTATTGACTCCTTCACCACAACAAAAGGTCTATTCTACATGCTGATGACAAACCAAGAAAATAAGAAATTGTGGTGTAAAAAGGAAAAAAAGCAAACAAAAAGAACTCCCACCCTAACACCCCACACACTAACTCTAGCCCACAACTTATTCTACAGTTGTAACTAAGAGGAGCAGACAACAGACTTTGCAACCTATTTAGAAGTTTAATAAGCCTGAGCCCTACATACTGAAGCAGAGCACAAGTGGATGCCTGATCATGTGCCCCCTGCAACCGCATCAGAAAGACTGAAATTCTAATCTTTTGGGTTGATCCCACATTCATTCTGGGATGGACCCTTAGAGACAAACACAGATATTTCCCTGATGGAACCTGGGCTCTCACTCAAGGATCTTACCTGATCAGCCTGCTCCCAGAGCCACTGACCAGAGACAGGCGGGAGCATGGAGAGCACCACTCAGCACTGGTCACCGTGGCAGAAGATTATAGATCCAAGCAAGCTACCACATTCATTTAGTCCAACATCCTTCTCGCCAAGAGCAGAGAGAAGGAATAGACGAAAAAACCCACAGGTGTGTCCTAATCTGTGATACACCCCTAAGAGATCTCACCATGATCTCTAACCAGTAGTTGCTGGCTGTGTCCAGGGAGTGCCACAACGTGGCCCACAGAGAGCCACCCAGCAGGCAGACCATGGGTCTGGGCCAGCATAAACACACTCATCTGCCAGGCAATACCTGTGCCAGCATCCACACGACAGCAGCAGCTCGAATGAGCCCTGCAGGGCTACTGACAGACATTCGTGCGACGCTGGTATCAGAGTGCAGCACAGACTCACCTTCCCACCTCCCGGGCGTTATCGGCCAGTGGGCTGCAACAAGCTCTTGGACGAGAGCGTCTAGGCAGGCAGGCTGCCCAGAGCCCTCAGTGCTGAGATGTAACCCCCAGTCGCAGCCGAGATGGTGCCCACACAGCTTGGGCACAGCCCAGCTGGTGGAGCCTGACATCAAACCCACTCTCTGCACACTCTGTGGGGTCTACTGAAATTGAAATAAATGCACAACAATCAACACAACATGAGCCATACTGAGCCAATATATTAATACCTGTGAAGTAGGAACTAAAACACGGGGAAGAAAAATCCCTTTCATCCTTTTGCAGCATTGCATGATAACAACAGCTAGAGAGAGAATTAATCAGTCTTTGAATTGCACGGGAACTTGCATTAAAAGCAAAGACAAAAAAGAATTTATTAGTAGAACCCATTGATTTCCCAGGTCTTTGAAATACATGGGAGGGATTAGTTTGAAGTCTGACTGTATTTTGAAATAAAATTTACCCTCTCAAAACTTTAACCTGGCCAATCTCTCTTATTTCTTTCCCCAAGGTATAATGCATATTGGTCAATTTGCCACAGAATTGTTCTTCCAAGGTAAAAGCAGCTTCCACTAAACATGTATTCTGAGGCAACAGAGATGCAACAAAGACGCAATAAAGACTTTATTAGCATTTCAAATAACGGGACAAAATTTACATCTAATTCAATTACCTCGCTAAAAATGAATTTGACTCATACACTTTCAGTGAAAACAAAATAAACTCTCTGGAAAAAGCAAGCTATAGTACAAGAAGTAAGAAACAGGCAATACTTTGAGTCCCCCTGAAATCACTGAGGAAATCGGTCTTTACTTAGTTCAAGAAAATGACTGTATATATAGCCATATACGCATTGCTAAGCAGATGGCTTGCAATAAAATCACCCTGCCGTTATCTGCAGGAAAGAGAAACCTAAAAAGTGTTTCCATACAAAGAAAAACCATAAAAGTTCTGGTTTATATTGTCTATCACAGTTTTCTTACACTGCTCTCTACTTACTTATTTATTAGATGGGCCCTAGCAAATACGAATAACTCTGGTTACCTCTTCTAAGGTAATGAAGTCTAGCTGCATCAATATGTATGCACTCCTCAAAAGTACTGAGTAGTAAAAGCTTAAGTATTCACAAGACAAATTTTAAATGGATCTGGGCAGAAGGTAAGCAGTTGCTACTTTTTTCCAGGGAGGTATTTCAAAAGATAAATCCTGCACTGCTCTTTGAAATGTACTTTACACTGCCTGGCATTTCCAGGTTTTCAGAGTAAGGTCTGACACCCTCAAGATTTATCCAGAATCAGCACTAACAAGCCACTGCTTTACAGTAATTATATTACTGAGCCTGACTAAATGAAGGCATAGAGGTAGACATACAACGGACACATAAAAGTGGCAGGAGCCACAGAGCAACACCACAAAGACTGCTTGGCTTTACAAATGCTGAAGAACTGTCCCCTGAAACTGTCGTTGCAACTGCTCTGTCCTTGCCAATCTGAAATGACTCAAAGTGACTGCAGTACTGAGACCTTTTAGAACATTTAGAGAAAAAGATCTAGATAGAAAGACACATATTTGTACTTTTTATCTAATGGACAATTAGATTGGAAGTCTCTAGAACCCATGAGAAAATAACATTGAAATGGAAAACAGTCCCAGACGTACTTCTCTAGTGATATATGAGCATGCCGCCTTCTCAGACTGACGTGGTCCTCTCACCACGCAGACCACCCGCTCCTTACACCAGCTCCTGCCTTTGAACCTGTTGTCGGATACCACGCACTGAGAAACCTCTGCACCGGGCAGTGCCCTGCAACCAGGTCTGCCACCCGTACGTCCTCCCCAGCCTTTGCAGGCACAGAGCCACGCAGGCGAATAAGCACAAGCTCACCAGAATCGCTGAAGCTTTAACTAACCTCTGGAAACTGCTTAATGCATAGTAAGTCTTCAAGACCCGGCAAGAAGCTTAGCAGGAAGCAATCTGATCTTATGTGACATCCTACAGGTCATAAGTTACTAATCTCTGCATATGAAAGAAATGTTGGCCATTAAGACTCCCCATCTGGTGGAGTGAGAACAGAAGTGAAATTAGGACGAGTATTTTTGCAACAGGGATCTAGACAAACAGCATAATGCCAGCAAGCAACGTTCAAGACAGCCTACTGTGAATTGAACTGTTCTCTCAGCTTCAGCTGCTGTGGCACACGTTAAGGATCCTAAGTGAGAGGTATTAACCCAAACAAGATGGAGAACAACTCTAGATTTTACTCTTCTTTTGCAACCTTGGCTTCACTATTGCAGCTAAATGCTTTGACATGCATCCTACTAAAACAAGCCCTTTTTTTTTCCCTCTTAAAATTGTCTGGTTTGGAGCCCTGAAAAGTTTATAATCTTGTCTCTCAAACCAAATATCCAAATACAGCAGTGCGTGCCGAGGAGCCTGTACCCCAACACGTTTACACAACTGCCCTGTCCTGCTGCAAGGATCAGCAGAGAGGGCAGGGTCTGAGGGCTGCGGAGGCTGCCAGTGTTGAGGGCAGGCACAGACCCATCCTGCTCTAGCTGGGAAAGGGCACAAGAGGAACACCTCAGAGGTCCGAGCAATGCACAGCTGGCTACTGATCCACTGATTGCTAGGGCCATGCCAAAAAGTTGCAGTATCCCAAATCCCTAAAATGATCCTGCTTTTCCTACCACATTTGAATAGCAAAAGCTTTTCTGGCTTGAATGAATATTAATGTTAATAAATTTGGCTAATATTTAATGTCATTAGCTTATCTTATTGAGATTTGTTGAATATCTGTCCTGAAACACAGACAATTATTATTGTTCTTATTATTATTATTACTGTCAAACTGAAGACTTACATAAACTGTATTCCATTAGAAAGAACAGTGCAAATCTGTGTATCTAGCAGCACTAGGAAACCAGTCCGTATTCCTTCCATTTAATTTTTCTAATTAAACCCACTGGAAAAGGAACTGTTGTTCCAAAAATTTTTGGAACTGCTAAATATTTACCATGAGGCATTTGAACTGCCACGTGAAAGACCATAAAAATTACCACACAGAAGACCACAAAACATGTGAAAAGCTAAGACAGATGATACTCATTAACATTTTAACAAAATAACACATTAAATGTTCAAGTTTGGGGACCAGATTTTGACAAACTTGCAAAAATGGAAATTAAGAGTACGTCCAGCTCTACAGTGTTGCACAGATACAAATTACATTCCGTGGTTTCAGGAAACGCAGGTTCACTAACGAAGCAAAAAACTAAGATACACAAAAGTACAGCATAAACCAATTTTGGAACATCTTGAAACAATAATCTTCCCTGTAAACATCCACTCCCCTGACACAGAGAGTTACATGGTGTTTATACTTTCAGAGACACCATTCACATCACACGATTCAAAATCCCAAGTTTATGTATCAGTTTATAAGGTAAGAGACTCCAGTTCCTCACCTTCCCTCGATTTCCTCCTTGAAGAAATGTGCGGGAGAATTTCAGATTAGAATCGAGAAATGCATCTGAGAATAGAGACACGCAGAAGAGTTTATAAGCTATTCCTATTAGACCAAAGTTCTGAAATAGTGATCTATTTTTAAATAGATGACAATATAATGCTTCTAGCATTTCATTCACTAATCTATCCTGGATTTGCTTAATGCTCTACCCCATTCTAGCAGCCTTCTATCAACACAAGAAAAGGCAGCTGCCTGAGAGCAGCAGAACTCAATGAAAGGGAAAAAAATCTCTAGTTTCACTTTGCTTTGTAAAGTGGGAGAAAGACAACAGGAAAACCAGCAGTGGAGCTAGCTCATAATTAGCGTTTAAAAAAAAAAAGAAATGAAAGAGAAAGAAAATGTAGAGAGTCAAAATATTATCAGAGTTTGTACCACTTTAATGGTGGTAACTGCTTGAGCACAACAGATTTTTTTCCATTTATCACAAGAAAAAAAAGCTGACTTTAAAATCATAACGAGACTTTTGTATAATGCTAAATGCCATACACATCACAGTCAGTTCAAATGACTGCACATTTAAAAATATAAAGTTACAAGACCTGCTAAGATTTCTAGGATAGCTTGTGTGAATAGAAGAAAATGGGAACAAGAGATACGGAAGAACAGTCTGTTCAGATTTTCCAGACCAAGCAGGTTAACACCACGAGGTCAGCAAGACGAAATGAGATGAAAAAAGCTTCACGTTGCCCTGAAATCTGAATCCAGAAGGTCACATTCTCTCAGGACAAACTCGGTGACTTGGTCAGGTGCTGGAGAGGATGGCAGCCTGCGTACGGCCAGAGCCTCTGGCAGTAAAATAACCCAAGTTCCCACATGATGGAGGCATCACCCCTGGGCTCAAAGGCATGATGGCAACTCTTTTCTTGAGAAGGTCACCCTTCCACCATCCTGATTATTACAAAAATGCATGGTGAAGAACTGTAAACTCAAGACCAAAGCCTTTTATTCTTCACAGCAGTTTACAAATGACATGTCGTTTTAGCACTACAGAGTGACAGCAGAAAACAGGTCTGGAAATGAAGACATGCAGAGAGTTGCAGTATTTGCAGAAACAGATAGCTATACTAACAGCTAAGAGGGGACTCTAACTGGTTTGATTTCCTACACCCTCAGCCTAGAAACCCTGTTCCCTTAAGAGTCTGAAACCTCTCAGGAAGCCGACTCATGATCAGCTCCCAAAGAGGTGTATTGGAAGCAATTCTCCAGCAAGCAGCTCAGAGTAAACACAACACCGTCTTTCAATTTTGCCTGATGAGGTACCACATGTGAATAGAGTCAACGCTGCCTTGAGCTAGAACTGCCTGCTTTGCTGGCACTAAGCTTTTCAGCCTGCAATGTAAAGATTAACAGATTCTTCTGGCTACTCCAAAGCTTGGTCTCTGACTGAACCTTCATCAACAATATTTACTCTCCCGTCCCTCTACGGCAGCAGCATTTCTCAGTGCCACAGCACTAGGTGAGAGAGAAAAAGAGAGAAAATGCATGTCTCTTGCATCCTCTTCACAAAATTAGCTCTTAAACCCAGCTAATCACAGCACTTAACCTTGTGACACTGTGCAGAGCTCAACAGGACTGGAAAGAGATTATGCTCATAACCTCTAAATCATAGGGCTGGCATGAATGAACAGTTTCTCATCACTGTTTACTGGAAGAAAGAACTTCATCCATTTTTGTCTCTCATTTTTAAACCTGGGGGTACAACTAACCGCTCAAAAGGAAAAAATATTGTTATTTGCCACAGTGATCATGGTAGTGCTCAACATAAAAAACACAGAACTGCGACTCTGAAAGCCTGCTCCAGCATCAAGCCTATATCCTGCACCTCCTGCAGTCCCCATAGAAAACTCCAGAATTCTTCATAGACATGATACAGAATTGAACATACACACCATTTGCGGGCATTGTTAAATCAAAAGCAAAGCAAAAAGACAACCTCTCCTTCCATGCTGTCCTCTCTTATTGTTCAGGAAAATAAAATTATATGTGCACATAGACTTACTTGTTGTTCAATCTAGGCAACGTCACAGCTCCTGCTGACTACCCTGGATGATAATAGTCCTGATGCTCCTTTAATGTGGTTTTCATATTTTTCTATTATAACAAACTAATGCACAAAATTACTCCTTGTATGTACGGTTCACTTTGGGGAACTAAACAGGTCAAGCCAATGGCTTTAGTAAGTTGTTAGCGAATGTCCAAGACACATACACAGATAACCACAAAGTTTCATAAGCTGTGGGAATTGAACTTGAAGAGGAACCAGGCTGCTAGCCTGATAGCTGAGATGCAAACGATGGAGTCTCATTTCTGATGAAGATGGAATCCAGTCACCTTTTCTTTTTTATTACCAATATGGACTTTCTTATCGTGTAGAGAGTCTTGGCAATACATTTTCTATTTCTGAACTTCTTGTACTACAACTAAATTTAAGATAGAATTCTGAGCTTTCTTTTAAAAGTTCTGTAATACTGTTGAAGCAGATTAAAAACATTTATACTGGGACTTCTAATATGGCCTGATGAACATTGAGTTCTCTTCCTTCAGCTCATATGAGAATTCCAGCTCTAACAAAGTTTTCTTTATTTCAGAGTAAGTTAGATATTTTAATTTCTGACATGCTTCAAGGAAGACAGAAAAAATAATGCAAATAGAGGCATTTTATCATCCTTCTGCAAATGATTTCACCAGATAACCTAGTGTTTGCACTCCAAGATTCAGATAAAATACAGACATCTTTTGAGTATCTCCATATCCCTTCCGTAGTGAAGCACATTTGTCAGTCCCTCTATTAGCAGAATGTTTTACACATATGAACATTATGGTAGCAGATGTAAAACTTGTCTACAAATACAAACAAAATCAGAGTCCAAATTAGCTTTAAAATCCAGGAGGCCCTGGCAGACAGCGCCTGTTCACAGCATTGAAATTCCCCACAAACACCATGCTTTATTTACTGTTGGGAGGACCAGCGGAGACCAAAAGCAAAAGTGAACGCCCAGTGCTAAAGCTGCCAAATTTAGGGAGTCTTTGCAAAGCCCTTTCGAAAGATAAGATTTCTGTCAAACTGTATTGTAACTAATTGTCATCTCAGTATCTACCAGATGAAGCTAGGTCCCTGGTGGAAAAAGACTCCACTATGAGCTAGGAATTGATCCTCACTTTCGTGCTGTAGCAGTCAGAAACCAGGCTCTTCCGCAGCACCATTTTGTGTAGACTACAAGTCACAACATCAAGATCATTGCTGAGTCTGCAAGATTTCAAAGCCCAGACACATTTACTGAATGCATTCTGCAAAATTAGCTCTGACTTTAAGCTTTTTTCAGCATTTCTCCTCACATTTGCAGATAATTACACTTGTCTCTACCGTGACCTGAACGGTAACATCAAATCAGAAGAAAGCCTTTCTCTTTGTGTGGACACAGATGTCAGAGGAACCCATACTCCTTCAGTGGAACCAGTGAAACAAACACAGGGTCAGATGCAAGTGTGCGACATCAAGAGTTCTTGCTCAACTTTTTTCCTCTGTACTACAGCCCTGAATTCCACATTTCCATTTCACATCCTTCTGATTCCAAATTCAACCAAATGTTACAATATACCTATCACACAGACACATGTGTAGGCAGATAGCCACTACAGACTCACATGTGCGATATCCAAGGAGAACCACTAATCGCTAGAGAACTGGAATTCCTCTTCCCATGTTTCCTCTGACCACCACGGAAGCACCCGCTGCTGTTACCACCAGCTTTTAACTCCTGACAGACCATCAGTGCTTGTTCCTCACTTGCCTGAAGAGAGCAAAGCATGGAGTGGAGGTCAATGGAAACAGCTTCTCCCATGCACTCCCAGATGTGGTAGCACCAACAGCTGCAGCACTTCCCAGTTAAATACTTCTGTCACTGCGGGCAGCCCACTGCAACACAGCATGTCCAAAATCATGTAATGTACTCATGCAGCCGTGCAAATGCTTTTATTACTAAGAAGGTGTCAGATCAGACTGAACAGAGGAAAAATAACCTAGAAGAAAGCAAGGAAACTGCCAAGACAGGCTTTTCTCTGAAGGAAACCATTTCTGAAACAACACACCTGTTAAGGAAACTACATTCTTGGTGCGAGTTCATGATGGGTTAGCTCTACTTTTAAATTTCATTGATACCAATATCTTTTCTGTATGAATAGCATAAGAGTCCACATGTCAAGACAGTTTCTTTTCTTGTAAATGTCCTGTATTGCCTCGTATGTCGGTTACATGGAGCTGACAAAGACAATTCAGCTTCTTTAAAGAACCTGAAGTTATTCCACATCTGGACTAAAACAACTTTCATCTGTTTCTAAACAAAACAAACAAAACCAACAGAACCCAGGTCAAAAGAGCTACCGTGAAGTAGCCTCGTGACTGGAGCACCTACTCAGACTTTGGTGGTGTATTTCAATCCCTGTCCTAAACCCCAGAGAAGGGTTTCAGATAGTCTTTCACCACGCAGGAGAATGCTGTCACTGCTCAACTGTCTGACAGGCATGTCTTGAAAGCTGTAAGCACCATTAAAGCAAGTTTCTAGAGGGATAGGGGGAGGACAACTCACTGACTGTGATGCAGACCCGTATAGCAATTAATATGTAAAATTTATGCACCAGAGTATCACTCACTTACATGAAGTAAAAAACCAGTTTCTCAGCATCAGGCTTATGTTAATAGCTCTATGCAAGATAGCCAAATGAAGTAATGTGATGTTTAGCAAGAATTAAGCCTCAGTTCCTGTGCATTTGTTCTGACCATTGAGTATAGGAGTTTGGGCAACTATAGTCTATATTCCCATATACATACAATATATTTTCCTGATAACTACCTTTTCATGCGAAGTGTGAGGCTAGTTTCTAGGTATCTCTTAACTTCAAGCTTTCATTCTTCTGCTGAACACATCCTCAGGAGGTCATCAAATCCTGGGTCACCAGAGACCAAGAGCAGCAAAGAGGATGACATAATCCGCATCTGGGAAAAAAGCCAAACCCAGCTTTTACTGATGCTCCAGCACTTTGATTCTGAAGGGAAACGTGCATCTTTTTTTTCTACTTAGCAAGATACCAGCTGTTTCAAGTGGAATCAAGCAGCCAGAAAGGGGTCTGGGACAGAAAAAAGCACAAGGGATTAAAACCAAGGAAGAATAAGCGTGAAGGTTTGGAAATAAAATACTTTAAAAAAATCTGCATTACTGATGCAAGAAGTTGTCAATGTTAATTACAACTGCACTGCTGTCAAGAGAAATCTCCTCCACCAAATGGAGCTGATTACACTTCAAATTAAGATAAAAATCAGTCACTGATGTGCTGCAGAAGAGCTAACACGTTGCATTGGCACTCCTTCTGAAAGGCTTTCCTTTGATTTTTTTAAATCTGATTCTGCTAGGATCTGGGTATTTTTCAAGATGTCGTAAATGTCCCCAGCCTCAGGAGAGCCTTCCACGTGCACCTACAGCATCTAGATGACACCTGCAAAATGCAGTTCCAGTGATAAATATGTTTACAAGTCCTTAAGGGCGAGAGTGCAGCTGCCCTCTCCCCTCACTGCAGCAGCACAGATGAAGGAAGCCTACGCTGAATTTGATTCTTTCCAAGCAGAAGGATACAATACGTTCAGCCACAAAGGTCTGAAGCGCTCCTGTTCAGTGTGGTGGTGTGGCTGTGCCATGCACCTACACGTTAACCAGCTATGGACTATGAGACGAGGGGCAAGTTGTCCGTAAATGCCTTATAGCTTTGCCAGGCTTCACAAGAGTGGACAGCATGATGCCCAAGAGTGGCTGATTGTTCCTGGAAAACTCAAATCCCCACACCCCTGTGGCACGCTCTCGGGTAGCTCAAACAGCCTTGTGCACTACTGAGAGTAAGTACTAATGCTCAAGAGATTTACTGCCTGGCTCATCCTAAGGCTGTGCTTTTCATGAGAGGATAGAGTTGTACAGTAGAGGCCTAAAGTAGAAGCAAGCACAGCAGATGCCATTTGCTCTGAAGCTTTAGCTTTTTGTCCAGACAACCCACACACATTACTAGCACCTACAATCTTGCACTTTCTTGTGTTGCTAATGATGGTTTTTATGAAGGTAACACCAATGAGAAGCTAAAATGCTAAATATGGAAAATGCTAAAATGAAAAATATGAAACAGCAGCTATCACCGTGTTCACAAATCAATATTTATACCTTTCAGACCAGTAGAATCTTTTAAATACTATTTTCACTTTTGCTTCCAAAACTACTCTCTAGTAAGTTGCATTAGAAATTTATATGTCAGAGCTACAGGCAGAGGATTAAAACATGTGTTTGAGAAGTGTTTTCTCCTTCCATCCCACTCAGAAAGGAAAACCTAAGTTATTAGAAATCTAGTAAACCAGAATTTAAGAAAAAAACATTGCACAATCTTATTGTTACCCACCCTTCACTTCCCTCTGCAACTTAAACTGGGATAGCGGCAATCACTTACAGCAACACATGTCTGAGGATATTTCCAAACGTCAAACACCAATTATATAAAAGAAAAGCACGCATGCAAACACAAATATGTAAAGAATACCAACATTTTGAAAGCATAAAAAGTAACTACATGATCAATAAATACTGTGCTCCAACAGAAGCACCACTTTAACTGGGTGATAAGTAGTTGCCTGAAGAATAGACATTTCCAGATACATTACGATGAAGCTAACGTGTCATTACAAAGTCAGGCCTCAGGGCTGTGACATTTTGCAGCCTACCAGCATCCAAAAGGAAACAGCACTGACACAGAAGCAATAACCTTACATTTTTTGAGTTATAAAATAGTAAAATGATGAAACCATAGCGCTAAATCCTATCCTGGACTTGAATACTGGTGCTGGGAGAGCAAACACAGGCCTGGCTGCTGCCCGCGGCAGCCCACGGCCTCACAGAGCCAGGCAGCCACGGGGGTGATGGGTCTAGGGCGGGCATCAAGAGGCTGACCCCCACCTGAGCTCATTCCAGGCACCACTCCCAGCCCAGGGGTGCAGCTGTAGAACCAAGAGGCGATTCCACCAAATGATGGGAGCGAAATGATGGGCAATATGTTTGTGAAAAAAATGTACAATTTCAGCACGATGAAGGTATAAACTATAAGGACAAAAAATCAGCAGCAAGTGACAGATGAAAACCTGACACTAACTGCTGACAGCAGAAGGTTTCTTGTGCTCTACAGATCTGTATCAAGTACTTCATCAAGAATGTTTACACTTAAGGTCAACACAATAAAAATTACTAAAAATATGAATTGTTAATGAATTGTTAATGAATTAATAAAATTAACATGGGTGTGAGATCAGTGACATGTGTATGCTTTGTGGGTGAAGCAAACAGAGTGTGAGTGATCACAGCGGAAAGAGCTGTCCACAGAGGCAGCCTCGGGGAGAGCAGCCCACGGCCACCAGTACCCACGGCAGCACGACACCCCAGGGAAGGGGCCGGGGGGCAGAGAAGAGAGGACTTCTAAGGTTTATCACCAGTCTGGGGCAGCAAGTGTATAAACTGTTTCCTAATGTTCATTCCTCCTCCTCTTACTTGTTTCACTGCGTTATGAAAAGCAAAACTTCCCTATCAAATGCTAACAAAAACGAGCCACTGGGATTTAAACACTGACTACTCATTTTAAATGTTACGTTTATCAATGCTGGTAAGTGATCAGCTCTGCTCTGGTGCGATCACGCCATGCTTGGCCAGAGAAGTGGAGCTTCATCTAAGAGCAGAGCCCCAGGCTCAATTCTACAGTGCAATTTTTGTACCTTCCGGATATCAGAGCAGACCTGGGCATGACCTGACAGACACTCCTCAGCTTGACTTCTACAAAACTAAGTTTCTAAATGAGGATTCTGTGGAACCTGTAACCAATAAGAAGAAACAACTTACACGTCTCTGTCTGTATAAAAACGAAATCGAAAATGAGCAGCACTGCGGGACTCTCCCTCCATAACTGTTACAGCAGTTTCATGGTGTCCCTTTCAGCCCAGAATTAACTCAATTCACGGCGTTCTAGCAGGGCAGAGAAAACCACTGCCAGCGCAGTCGCTTCCTGTAGGACTCAGGAAAGCTGATTCTTTCAACTGTGCTGTACAGAAAACAGCATTATGTATGGGGCTGTTGTGGAGATGGCTGTCATTTTACACAAATGCAGTGTCTCAAAGAAGCCACCTTGCACACACGAACTGGGCCTGGTTACCTTGACTTCATGAAAGCTTTCACAAAAACACTGAAGTTCACGAGCGCATCTCAGCAAACTATAGGAAAAACTATGAAAGTAATAACATAGTAATTGCAAAATAATAAAAGAGGGATATACAACTGAGCATCACGTCAAACCAGGAGTAGTTGTCCTGAACTGTTCAGTGCCAGACCAGTTTTCAAGCACGCTCTAATCGCCTTGCGGGGAGTACTCACATTTTCTAACTTCCACCCAGATTAAATACTTTCTCATTTTGCAACAAAAGCTTTAAAAGTGATGACAGTATCAGCACTTACCATCACACAGTGTAATAACCAGATTATCTTAATGAAGGACTAAAGAGTCCTTAAACTTTTGATACAATCTCTAAAACATAAATGACATAATAATTTAGATTGAGAACAATGGTTTATTATAAACACTTCAAAAATATTGGGCTTGGGACACTGAACCAAGTCATACACTACTATCACAGCAACAAGTTGATCCATGATTTAACACTGTGTCCTCCCCAGAAGACTGGAGGTGCCTCGGCTGGTCTCCGGGCGCCTTTTTAAGAGAAGGGAATAGAGAGTGTTTAAACCAGCCGTTATCCAGCAGCTCAGTATTGATGATCTAATTTGGAAACGGGATTAAACTGCATGGATTAACACGCCGCTGTACAGCTGCATGGATTTATGGTTGTCATGACAACCAGCAGACAATGTATCCCACTAATTAACAAGGTGTATCGCTAGCACAGACATACTTACAGCGATTACATTGCAGATACCTAGACTGGTATACTCTCTAACTCTCTCTGCAGCTTAAAATACCAATTCTCAACCAGAAGAAAGGAGAGGCTCATCTTATGAATAAATGCTGGAAGCAATGAAACATCCTTGGATGTTATCTGAAATGTATCATTTCTTATAAAATATTAGTGTTTTCCAATTAATTTTCCAGGGCACTGAGTGTGCAAACACGTATTTATTTTATAAACATAATAAAGCGACTATTACTCTATGCTTCCCACATTAGGCAGAGTCCTCTCACATTTCAGGCAAGAGACACACTGATTTCTCTTTTGGAGTAATCTTTCTCAATAACCTGTCTTCCTTGCTGTGAGAAGAGTCTTTGATTTTATGCTTCAGGAAAGAAAGTCAGGAAGCCGGACAGTGTTTTCAGCTCCACTACTGCCTGCCTGCAGAATTATTTACTCTGTGCAACCATAATAAAGCACAGAAAAAGAAAAAAAAAAAAAAAGGACAAGAAAAGCCATTTACTTTATCAGAACAGTCAGAGGCTGAGCTAATTAATACTTGCCAAGTGTCCTAAATAAGAGCTGCCTATGCATGAAGGACTACACACAGAAGAGCCATGCTGGGGATTTTCTCAGCGTTAGCCAAGAGTTTCAAAGGTTGAAGTTTGGTCCCTCCCTCACAGTAAAAATCAGGAAGAGAAGCAAACAATCCTGGCTTCCATGGCTCTGGAACAACACCGGAGGCCAAGCCTCGCCATGCAAGTTGTGTGGTGTTTCCAGCTGTAAGGAGCTAACCCCATCACTTGTCAGTCTGGTTCAAATTCATGTGCTCTTATTCTGGTGGTACGGCCCCCCGGCGATCGCAGAGCCAGCCAACACGGTGTTGTCACCGGTACCGCACGAGCAGGGAGCTGGGACGGCTTGGCACTTCCCTTGTCCATGCCCAAGAGCAGGGAGCTGGGAGGGTCAGGCAATCCCTGACTGCGCTGGGAACTCCGGTTGCGGATTTTGTACCTGCCTGGTGAATGTCAGAACTGCACCATCTGGGAAGCACTGGAATTGCGTGCTTGCTGTCGAGATACCAGAATTACCTCGTATGGATTGTGTCCAGGATGGAAATCTGCTGATGCCGAAAGTCAATCACCTCGCGACCCTACGAACAGCGGCACCCAGCGAGGCCCTCTGAGCCCTCCCGGCCCGCAGCGCGCTGCGCCCAGCACCTCCCCCGAGCGGGGGCCTTGCAGAGCCCTCGAGCTCTGGGCTGAACTCATTATCTGAGGCTCAGCTTCTGCCTCTTGAGAAAAATCATTTAAAGTGAGTATTTCACTGAACTCAAGGGGATTTTTTATCAGGTACCTTTATCTATGCACACTGTCTGTGCACATGCGTGTGTGAATTGATTCACATCATAATATCCTATTATTGTGATTCTAGTGAATAGTTTTTAGCCACTTTGTAAATGCTAAGATAACCAATGCTAAATTCCTCTGATTTTCTCTCTCTCGAACTGTGAACAAGCCTTAAATTGCTCCTATACATATCATTTGCACATAAACCTTTGCAGCCTAAGGCCGGTTCTGGATCCAGCCGCACCCAGGCTCCTCTCCGAGAAGGAGTTTAGAAAGCAAGGGGGTCCAGTCCGAACCTGGTGACTCAACGGCAGGGTGTCCCTATCCCCTTACATCTTTCTCCAATCTCTGTGTAAACCGTTGTACCTCAATCCTACTTTGATTTTGTATTCTGTTAATTTAATAAGTAATAGAGTGAACCTTATCATAGAATCATAGGTTGGAAAAGACCTCTAAGCTCATCAAATCCAGTCATCAACCCAACACCACCATTCCTACCAAACCATGTCCCAAAGTGCCACATCTACACGTTCTTTTGAACACCTCCAGGGATGGGGACTCAACCACCTCCCTGGGCAGCCTGTTCCAGTGTCTGAATACTCTTTCAGTAAAGAAATTTTTCCTAATTATCTAATCTAAACCTCCCCTGATGCAATTTGAGGCCATTGCCTCTCGTCCTATCACTAGTTACCTGGGAGAAGAGACCAACACCTGCCTCACTACAACCTCCTTTCAGGTAGTTGTAGAGAGGGACAAGGTCCTCCCTCAGCCTCATCTTCTCCAGATTAAACAGCTCCAGCTCCCACAGCCGCTCCTTGTAAGACTTGCTCTCTAGACCCCTCACCAGTCTCATTGCCCTTCTCTGGACACACTCCAGCACCTCAATGTCCTTCTTGTAGTGAGAGGCCTCGAGGTACTTGAGGTGTGGCCTCACCAGTGCCGAGTACAGGGGCACGACCACCTCCCTACTCCTGCTGGCCACACTATTCCTGATACAAGCCAGGATGCCGCTGGCCTGCTTGGCCACCTGGGCACACTGCTGGCTCATGTTCAGCCGGCTGTCGACCAGCACTCCCAGGTCCTTTTCTGTTGGGCAGCTTTCCAGCCACTCCTCCCCAAGCCTGTAGCGTTGCATGGAGTTCTTGTGACCCAAGCACAGGACCCGGCACTTGTTGAACCTCATACAGTTGGCCTCGGCCCATTGATCCAGTCTGTCCAGATCCCTCTGCAGAGCCTTCCTACCCTCAAGCAGATTGACACTCCCACGCAACTTGGTGTCATCTGCAAACTTACTGAGGGAGCACTCAATCCCCTCATCCAGATCATTGATAAAGATGTTAAACAAGACCGGAGCAAAACTGAGCCCTGGGGAACCGCACTCGTGACCGGCCGCCAGCTGGATTTAACTCCATTCACCACCACTCTCTGCGCTCGGCCATCCATCCAGTTTTTTATCCAGTGAAGAATGTACCTGTCCAAACCATGGGCAGCTAGTTTCTCCAGGAGGATGTCACATTTTATAAATTCTTATAAAAATCATTTTTGCAAATACCTTTGATGGTGATTCTTTAAGTGACCTAACCACCCCCTCATGACAAACTGGTGTAGTTGGCAGGATCCTAAATCAGGATTCGCGACACTTAAATTTGTTATGTTCCCCACCACAGAGTAACTTCGCCTCCAAAAAAAAAAAAAGAGCACAAACCAATTCCCCCCACAAAGAGCACCTGTTGAACGTACATCTTACAACCATCTCTGTCACTTGTACTTCCCCAGGCGTAGCACTACAGCTGTCATGACACCATATCTGCTTGTGTCAGCGCTCTGTATCTTGTGGAGTGGGAACCTGCAATGCCTCCACTCCACAGAGCATCCCATTTCCCCTGCGGTGAAGCCCAGAAAATCCTCCCACAAAGTTCAACCTACAAGACCCAAAGGAAAATCTTTTTAACAAAGAGCTAGCTGGTCAGTTTATTGTAACATGGCTACAATATGAGCAACCAATTCTTTTCCAGTGCAACTTCATCGCCTTCAAAACAGAATCACTAAATCAGAATGTGTTATAATAAATTACTTGTATGTGCAGTAGCACAGGCTCTGTGTTAGTTGACAAAATCATTGAGTATTTTCATGTAACAAAGCTAAGGACCCCACAACTGGAAAACACTTTTTTTAAATACCCCAGAAGCTGCGCTTTTTAAAAGGTGTGAATCGAGTGAAATGTCAGCCTACATCCTCAAAGGGGAAAGTCCCAAACCAACAACCCTCTTGTGACACCCGCTGCTCCGCGGTGACTGTGCCAGCCGCTCGGTTAACAAGCAGATTACACTGCGCCACGAGCAATACCCCAACCCGGAGAACGCTGAGGCACGTCCTGGCTCGTTCCATGGCATCCGCCTCACCTTGTGTACGTTAAACACAACACGGGATCTCTCAGGCTGGAAACACCTCGGCTTTGGGCTCCCGCGAGTCCCTCGCAGCGCAAGGCGAGGGCGTCGGGCAGAGCCGCCGCGTCTCTCCAACCACCCTCGTCCCACCCAAGCCCACCGCGCCGGCACCGCTCCCCTCCCCGCGGCCAGGGCCCCCGCTCCCTGCGGGTGGGGGTCTCGGCCCGGCCCCCCGGCCCCACGGCATGGGGCACCGCACACCCGGTTACCGCTGGAAACCCTTCGCTTCGCCCAGAGCGCTTCAAAGCGGGGTCAGAAGCGGGAAAGCGCGGGATGCTGCAGCAGTGACTCCACCCAGAGAAATGATTCCTTTCAGCCAGCGCTGAAAGCAGAGGCAGCTCGCGGCAGATTAACGCACCAATTAAAGCACCAGCGACAAACCAGCGTCGAAACCACCGGAACCCCTCCGGCGGCACAAGCCGAGGGTCCCGAGGACGGCGGGCTCGGGCCTCCCCGCGGC
>Ga0065711_1028243_pt1 | contig 42648 bp, 36 predicted proteins | sample Hoacrofraction12_FD_59098 | JGI IMG/M metagenome (GOLD analysis project Ga0065711, IMG submission 59098) | Hoatzin crop microbial communities from Cojedes, Venezuela - Epithelial fraction 12 v2 (version 2) | ecosystem: Host-associated > Birds > Digestive system > Esophagus > Crop | place...
CGCCGATGGGCGCCGAGCGGCCGCGCCTCTCCGCCTGCCTGCGGGCCGGCGGTAACGCGGCTGCACTGCCCTCCCGGCTGGGGCTCCGCGGCCGAGGGCGGCGCGGGGAGGGCGCGGAGGCGGTGGGAGCCATGAGGCGATGGCGGTTTCGCTAACGACCTGTCCTGTTTTTTTTTCTTTCTTTGTTTATTTACCTCATCGCCGCGCTTTGAAGCCCTCTGCGAAGCTCCGGCGGGGGCGAGGAGAAGGAGTTGGCTGGCCTGGGGAGATGCTGTAACCGGTTCCCGCTGCTGCGCCCGGGCTTCGCGCCAGCTGCCCCGCCGGGCCGGCACCGCGGTGGGCGGCAGCCCGGGGTCCGAGGGGCCGAAGGACGAGCAAGAGCCGGCCCTGGCCAAGGCTGGCGTTTGTAGGTAAAGAGCGACCTTGGAAACTTTGTGGGGACACTTCAGGGTGCTGGGCGGGGGGAACAGAGGAGAAGACAATGTGCTGTGAGACCTTGGAAACTTTGTGGGGACACTTCAGGGTGCTGGGGGGTGGAACAGAGGAGAAGATGATGTGCTGTGCAACCTTGGAAACTTTGGGGACACTTCAGGGTGCTGGGCGGGGGGAACAGAGGAGAAGACGATGTGCTGTCGTACAAGGTGCTGTTTTGCAACTGTTGCGTCTTAAATGCAGCGTGTTTGAATCGTCCTTACCCTGGTTTGAGAAATGAATTTGGGCGTTAGGTAGAAAACGCGTGCTTGGAGGTTGCTGTTGTTGGCTTGGCTTGGTCGGGCACGTTGTGCTTTTTACCAGTCGGTTGGTCAGAGGAGAGTCCTGTACCCTTGGAGTGGGTTGGTGGGAGCTCCCTCTGTATTCGCTTTTGCGGTTTGATGAGAAAAACGTTCTTGTTTGTCCCTACAGGGCTGTGCGCTTGCTTTCTGAAAAGCAAGTGAAAAAGATAGCATTCAGAAAGTAATGGAAAGGAGTGCTAAAAGGTGTTGCCTTGTATTCATGTCAAGATTAGCACAGCCCCGCTGACGGGAGTAGCTGTTCCTGAGCTCTCTGATGGAAGAAGTGTCAATAGAGGATTCGTCATACAGGATTATCTGGAATGATGATGTCTGGCACTCTGGTGGCATTGGATGTGTTAGTAGTGCTGCACATAGAAAGGGATTGCACAAGTTTTGTTGGGAAGGAAAGGTTTAGTCAAACTGTACTTGTATTATAGAACATGCACAGACTTTGTTTTTGGCATCTAACACTGACTACTGGGTTGAAATCCACATGGTCTTTGCAGGTAGCAAAACTGATAAGCTATAAAAAGTGTTTCCTTTATAAATTCTGAATCACTGACTTAATATTGAGGCTACCTCGTCTCATGCGGAAACAGACTGCCGTTGTGGTTCATGTGATGTGGTCACAAGTCCACGCAAAGCTAACCCAGCGTCATAACCTTTGTTACTTGGCGTGAGCTATCGAGCAGCCACTGGCCCTTTGGTTACTTGTAGTGGCAGCTTTCTAGATTTTGAGTCGCGCCATGTGGTGTTTCAGAAGGATGGGAGTGTGCGCAGACCGTATCAGTGGTTTGTAGAACTGCATAGCCAGCACGCTCCCTTTCTTTTCCCATGTTTGGAAGGAACACTTGGCGTAGTCCAAAAAAAAGTTCTCATCAATCTGCTGATGCCTGATATTGACTGTCATCCTCTGCAATCAGGTAGCATAGGGAGTTTCGGCTACCTATGACAAACCCGTGCGTCCTGAAAACCTGGTGGTTTTCTCACTTGCTTTTCAGTAGTTCTTTAATGTCTGCATTTTCCATTCATACCCCTAAATACCGTAGTCTTCTTAAAGGGTATTATGAGTTTTAAACCATGGCAAAAGCGTTGCATTTCAGTTGTGATTTTGTATCATTATGCTTTTAATATTTATGTGTTGGGTGTTATAAAAATACTAGAGAAGATAATGTTCTACAGGAGAGCAGGATACATGGCCTAGGATATTAATCTTGTTCTAGAAAATAGACTGTAGTGCTCACAGTTGACCCAAAGTAGTCAAGGAAGGCAATGTAAATTTTCTTAGTATTTTGTAGAAGAAGCTCTTAGTTCAAAATTGCAAATAGCACTTTTTTTTTTCCTCTTCGCCTTAGCTTAGCTGCTGAGATTTGAGTTCTGAGTTCTGTGCACATGGCATATTTGTTGCAAAGGCGAAGAAAAGAGAATGCCATACTTATCTTGGAAAATAAATGAAGCTGAATTCATGTTTATTATAAATAGAAACATTTTCTTACAGCATTTTTTATTTTTGACATTTTTGATTTAATCTGACTGCTTCTGCAAAATCTCCCTGAATCTTTAATTTGTTTGTTTTTTAGTTGGGTGGAGAGGGGCGTCAACTTAGTGAAACCATTATTTATTTTTATAGCTATGTATGCACTTCTTTGTAATTTCTTTTAACAGGCCGTAGAAAGTATATACAAGTAAAATCTTTACCTTTGGGGTGTTAATGGTACTTAAAAGGCCAATTGCAAAGACATCTTGTGGGACGTGTGTGAGTATGCACTTTGGAAACCATTAGCTATTCTAACAGTTTATCCACATGAATACCTGAACGTTTGTGAGAATGCTCTTTGTGAGTAAAAGTATTTTCCTTTAGAACAGATAATTAAAATAGCACAGAGCTTTCACTGTAGTGGTCTTAGTTGAGTGCTTTTGAATTTTTCTAGTACGAAGAAAAAAAGATCAGAGTGATGCTGTGATATATCAGTCATATACCCTAGTTAGCTAGATGTCAGTGTAGTCCTGCTGTAAAACTAGGTGTTGTATTAAAAGCCTCAGTCATTTAAAAATGAATTTTAGCCCAAGTGAAATGACAGGTTTTTTTCTGAAGAACCATAAAGAAACATTAAAAAGCATTATGTTACATGATATCAATGTAAAATTAGGATAGTAAGCTTTGAGAAATTTTGTTGACTGTATTTTAATTTTTTTTTAAGAAAGAATGTCATCAGCTTTTTATTGATGAAGATCCACTTGTTATCACCAATGTACACATGAAATGGAAAGATTCTGGAAAACAACTTCTGTTTCATCTTTGCAAGATGCTGCATGAAGTGGTGAGTAAATGCATTGACTGGGAGCTATCTTGGCATTGCTTTTGAACAGCTAGAGAAAAAAAAACATTTGAGGTAGGATTTCTGTAAAGAGTGATTAATGTATAGTCAACTGACAAGGAAAGAAATCTGAGCAAACAAATAGTTGATAAATGGAAAGTAGTAGCGCAATCAGGAGAACAGAGTAAGTAAAATTTCCGTATGTGTCAGTATCTATTGCTGTGTTAGACTTCTGTGTAAAAGTTGTATAAAGGCGTTATCCAGTAGAATTCTGAATTCTTAAAATTTTAGAAGTGGAGTGCTCAGCTTTTCACAGGACCAGTAAATTAAATATTGAATGTTCAGCATGAAATTTCTGAATATTCTCTGAATGAAAAAGTACTTATCCAGTAAGGTTAGGCTCTAAATCATCACTATCCTCAAAATAAAACTAAAATCTCTGTCTTAGAGTGTGATGTTTGGCATGTTTTAAAAGCATTAAATTGATATGGGCAGATTGTTGTGTGACCAGATTGCATGTGGCATTGAGATGTTGCCAAATCTGATTCCACTTCCTCATACCGGTTCCAATAGTTTCTGCTTATGAAACAATATTTATTTATAAATGCATTGCATGTGTCTTTTAAGTGTCTAGGAAATATAATTTCTGTGTCCAGTGACAGGCTTCTTGTGCACAGATTAATACAAATTATAAAATAAATTCATTGGTATTCTAATCCTGATTTAGGCTTAAGTTATTATGTGACTGGTTTGTGTGGTTGTTTGCTGTGTTTTAAAATGCTGTAAGCATAAGCTGTAGAAACTTTTTTTACTTTGCAGATTGAAAGATGAGAAGTACCAAACAGGCCAAGTTTGTTCTGTGGTACTATATTCATCTAAACATACTGTTTTAAGATCAAGTTGTCTCATGCCTGTGGAAACACTAACAGTATGAGATAAATTTGTATGCATTTGGCAAGTTACCTATCCCTTTTTAGAAATGCTGATAGTCTACAAATTTTTTAAAAGCCATGATAGTATAAGAGATTATTCATTTAATCTTTCCAAATAGTAGAATAAACTTGTTCATAAGTGTGTCTGCCTTGAGGAACTCAGAGTGGTTAACAACTGCTGAAGTTGTAAGATTCTTTGGCATTTGATTCCAAGTGGCTGAAATACATGTGAAAGCTAGTTAGTCCAGTATTTTTGTATTTCATATTTTCATGTCTCATTAGTCCAATTTCAGTTTGTTGATAAGTATGTGAAAGGAAACCAGACCTGCTGTTCGGTATGCAATTAACTGCTGTTTGAGTAACTTCTTTCTCATCTATGAGTGTATAAAATCCCAGAGCCGAGAGCATTTCTTGTTGTGAATAGTTAAGAGTTTGATGCATTTTGCATGGAAAAATAATACCACAATCTGTCCTAATGTTATTTAGATTTAACAAAAAATGGATCATTTTAAACTATTCCACAGCCTACGATTAAGGTTTGGAGGCAGGGCTTGCTGTCTTGTTGCATGTATCCGTGCATCCAGCACAGTTATGCTGTCTGAGTGAGTTCTAGTATCTGCATATAGGCTTGTATTGCCATTCGTTTTTCATTACAGAGTGCTACATGCTTGTTTTGTTTTAAATAATTATTTACTGGAAATTATTGATATAACAATTCACAGAAGAAAACACTGAATTTAAACCAGAATGTAAGTGTTCAGGTGGCAGAACTTTTGTCTGTTTGCAAAATCTGTTTGAAAGTGAAGACTTCAAGACTTGTTGACATTTCCTAGCCTCCTGTTAGTGTTACTGGCTCAGCAAGAATGTTATTAAGTACATGGCATTGGGGTTATAGTGCAGGCTCATATTAAACAAAACAAAACCTTCTCGCATCTTTATTCAACGTGTGTGGAAAATGTTCCCTACAGTAGTAAGGCTGAAAAATAGAATATGGAACCATTTGGATTCGAGGGGGAGGAATGGTGAATGACTCCTGGGTTTATTAGCAGGCAGTGCTTGATGACATTCTGTACGACAGGGCTGATGAATGCTCCACTACAACAGTCGATGAATTCACCCACTCTGATGCTAATATAAAACAAAATTAATGGCAACATGCAGGTCATAGTGAATATTGTTGGTGTGTTGGTAATTTTCAGGGGAAGATTACAAGAACTATGTGTTACTGGCATAAAAATTATGTTCCTAATGGAGACTAGAACTAGATTCCTGAGGAAGGTTAGGTGTCCTAAGAATAATTTGAAAAACTAGCCAATGTGGGTACGCACAGAATATTGGACATTGAAGTTTACTCAGCAAAGTTGAAAATGTTGAAGTGTGGCTTTTCAAATCTTTTTTTTCTTAGCCTGTAGGAAAACATTCAGTTTGCAGTAAGTGTGCTGCATTGTGAAGGGGTTTCGAGTGGGTTTATTGTCAGTGTGAGATGCTGTATGGATGTAGATCTGCTATAAGAGTTATGTAAACAAAGGAATGTTCTGTCTGTGGTTGTTTCTGACCAGTTGGTTGTTGGAAATTTTGCTCTGAAGGCATAAGGTAGACTTATGTTGTTACGCTGTATATATGTGAAATTTAAAAATGCTGTCATGTGTATATTCATATTCCACATGGCTGCCCACAGGGAAGAGCACATAAGAAATTTGAACTGTTTTTCACCTGTGAAATTAATTATTTTATTTATTTATTTATTCATTCTTATCCATGTCAGAACAAAAGACTGTTGTGTGCAGTTAAGCAGGCCAGTCTGATTAGAAAGAAATCAGGTAGCAGCTTTAGAATATATCTTACTAAGAGACCAGGAGCACAGGATACTGCTTTTGAAAAAAGCAGCAGCTGTGGATTTTGTGTACTGTGCTCTCCTACAGATGGGACTGTACATAAATAGGCCAATATTTTCAAACAGCTGTCAAATGTTTAACGTAAATGTATGTTTTGGGCACCTGATTTTCAGCGTACTGAGCTGCCATCATTCTAACCAAATTTACAAGGAGTTGCATTTTCTGAAGATTTTAAATCCTGTAATAAATCTCGTGGAAATGTAATAGTGATTATCCTGTAAGAATAGAATTGTTCAGTTTGCAGCTGTCATTCATTTTTTTTCTCTTCTACGTGGTACGCGTGTGTGTGTGTGTTTATGTATATTTATATATGAACACATAAAAATGAAAAAAGAAAAATAGACTAGGATATCCACTCCCTGTGGTGTTCCTGAGAGGCCTGCAAATATGAGGCTTACAGTGAGAAGTGTGGTTACACCGTATGGCCTGATCTGATCGAGCAACTCTTGTTAAAGATCAGTCAAGTTCCCTCTTCGTGATTCTTTCCTTTGCTCCCATCCCTGTGTTTCTTTCCTTCCTTTTTGCTGCCGCTGAGTGAGTCTGTTCAGCTGTCTCTAGCTGTGTGTTTCCTGTGTCACATTTCTACCGTCTTAATGAGCTGAATTGTTCACTGAGGCTGGGCCTACACTAGGAAATACGCCGGGGACTGTTCTCTGGACCTGGAACAAAGAGGCAAGATTGCACACACCTTACGGTCTTCCTCCTGAAACAGCATGGTTGCATCCAGATTGCCAGTGGGGAGCAGTTCGCTGCTCTGCATTTGCTGTCCCCTTAACTGTGCCTGTGCATTTGTCTGGGAGAGTGCCGGGTTGGTACGGGCCAAAATGGTGTCAGAGAGCACGCTAACAGCATGGCTGGAGCCTGTGCTCTGGCCCTGTTTTATTTACTATTATAGACGTGGCCAGAGAGGTCAGACAAGTGCGAGAGCCAGCGCAGGCGGGATGGAGCTGTGTGGCTGGAAGTGAAGAAGGAAGAGGGAAGGCACAGGGCTGACCATGTCAGGGAGCTACGGAAGGGATATCGATTTGATGTCAGGGAGCTATTACATTACTGAAGTTGGCTCGTCAAACTGTACCCTTAACATAACTTTATTTTCAACCAACAACTTCAGTTTGGCTCTGCAGAGGGCTGTGAGTGCTGTGTCCCTATAACTTGCTTTTTTCAAAGTCTGATTCAGTCAGCTAAAATGCCTTTCAACATGAATTAAAACTGGTATATGAAAGTACATATACGACTTTTTAAACAGGTTTTCTTATCCTGGCTGTTTCATTGAGCTGTTGCTTTTCTTCCACCTTTCTGTAATTCAGGTGCTTCTTTAGTTAGAAGAAGTGGGGAGGAGAAGTGGGGCGGCAGGCAGGCAGCGATGGTGATGCTATTGTCAGTGTGGGCCTGTTGAACTGGTAAGTAGACACCCTTCATGACATGCGAGCTTAGATGGCAGGAAAATAATTGGTTGTATTTTGGCATTTTTTGATCATGCAGGAGTGTGAGGCTTGTGATCTCCACTGTAGCAAGTGACCTGATTTAGAACTGTGAAGTCGTGTGTCCTAAGTATATCCTCTGTCTGACGTGTCAGTAGCTTGGAAGTACAAGTACTTGATGTCCATTTGCCAAAAATGTAGGTTCATTGCATTCGTACCTGTTGCCAAGACTCTTGTCAGCAATGCTAATCCAGTGTAAACTTTGTTTTTGTGTGACACATTTATCACAAAGAAAAACTTTTTAAGGTAGGAATTTCTAAATTACCAGAACAAAACTGAAGGCCTTTTTCTTAACAAAAAACACAACAATAACAACAACAAAAAGTGAAAGAATTTTCTTTCACATTCCACTCTGGGTACTCGGAGTTGTGGCATGCCGTTAAATCAAAGCAGGTTTATTTTTAGCAGGTTTTATTTATTTATTTATGTAAATGTAATAGCTGAGCAACTAGAGCCTGTAAAAATACTTTGAAGGAATGAGTAAAATTGTAGAACACTGAAGAATAAGTAAACTGCACTAAATCTGTAATATCTTGTCTGATGGTCATTCTCATTTATAGAATATAGATCCTTCTGTTAAGCTGAATTTAGGTTGTCAAATATGTTTGTTATTATGTCTGGACAAGGGAATGAAGCTTATCAGTGGAATAAAGCCACCGAAAATACACAGTGGTGGTGTTCTCTGCTAAGAAGGCGAATTCAGGCTTCTTGAGTCTCTTCCAGAAACAGATGTAAATTCCGCTGTAGCTTTTCAAACAGTGAATAATCATAGTCTGTTATGTTTGCTGATGAATCATGCCAGGGGTTGCAGATGGTGAGAAGAGTGCAGCTGTGCAGATACTGGAGGGGCGGAGAGAGAAGACCCAGAGGACCTGAGGGGATGAAGGAGGTGATTTGGGGATGGGTTGACACGGTTTATGAAAGAGAGGGATAGGACAGCTGAAAGAGTATTGAAGCTGAGTGTGCCAGGGTAAAGCTGAAACTGAAACCTGAGATTTGGCGAGGGGGAGAGTGCTGGAGACTCAAAAGGAGGTATATTTGAGGCAGAAAGATATTTTTTGTTGTTGTTGATCTTTTGAAGAAAAAGTTGCAGCGTCAGATGCCGAAGTAGCTGGACTTTTGTTCTAAGTGAAAACAAGGAGACGAAGCTTAGATGTGGAAGTTTAAGCTGTAAATGAAAAGAGAAAACTAAGAGGCTTCACATTCCTTTTAAAGGAATGCTGGTCATAATTAGGAGAGCTATTGCAGTAGAAGATACAGATGCAAAGTTATGATTTTTTTTTTGAATTTCGATTGTTCTGAGCAGGACCTCTGTAATGAGATCCAGGGTGGCAAAATGTGGGAGTTTGCCCCGTAGGGAGGTTGTGTCTGACTACGTGTTCTGAAAAAAGGGGATTGCAAGGCCTAGGTTGTGGTTGAAGGGCAGGTAAGATTCAAGTGAAGCTTTTCACCATCTTAAATCAATATACTATAAAGTCAAAAGCATCTTTCAATGTTTTGCATTATCATTTTAATTTAAGATATCTTTTTCTATTATTTTCTCTCTCTCTTCTTAGAGAAAAAATATTGTTCCAAAACAGTAGCTCTTTATTCAGGAAGAATGTTGCCATTAAGTTGTCTGTAAGAACTAGTATTTTTGCCCACAGGTCAGAAATCCTCAGCCAAAGTGAATATTTAACCATTGCTTTAAGCACAGCCAATTATGCTTTTCTTTAATAAAGTATGAGATTGGGAGTCAAAGTGAGGGGACCTGGAAAATTGTGGAATACTCCAAATACCACCATAACTTTAGGCACCCATGGTACTGTTTGTGTGTTCTACAAACCTTAGGAAATATAAAGCAAATACTGAAAGTGAACTGAGCAAAACAAAAAAGAGGGGGCAAAAGTCCAGGTCTGTCTTGGAAGAGAGTTATGCTCCAAAACTGCTGTGGTGAAAACTGTCTTCAGGATTGTTTTCTCACGTGTTTTAGTCTAGTTACCGAAGAAAGTCAGGTATATGCAGTATGGTCTCTTCCCCCCGCCCAGTAACTTTGAACCTGCAAGTCTTGTCAAATTTGACAGAGGAGTGGTTGCAAAGACATTAAAGTTCTGTAATTTTTGTGAAAGTTGGCAACTGGAAAGAAGAAAGGAAAACACATTATTGACCCTACTGGGGAAATGATGCAATATGAATTCAACAATTATCTGTTCTGTTTGGCCGGTCAATTGCCAAGCAGCATTGGAGCACTAGCGAGCCAGTTGCAACAGGTAGTTCTGAGCCAGCTACAGCGTGTTTGCTGTTTGCACAGGCAGTAGTTAGAGATGTTGTGTGCGGGGGGGCGACTGTAAGTGCAGCGAGAAGGGGAGAGAGCAGGGAAATATGATAGGACAATGTGGCGTGACAATGGTGTGAAAATTTTGTGTCTTTGGGAGCAAATCAATGGAAATTAAAGTTTTTTCGGTTTCTTCTCCCCAAAGTTGCTCTTTTCCTGGTGATTTAATGCTGCTAATAGTAAAAAAAAATATGAATTCTACCTTTCACATTTGTGTAGTGTCACAAGTTAATGCTCTCAAGCTTTTATCATGTTGTTTAAGCTGACAGAATTATATACAACTTCATAAATTTCATTACCAGTCAACAAAATCAAAACTACTTTATATCTGTAAAATAACAAATTATGTGGCATAATAATAATATTATTATATACAATATGTGGCCTTGAATTAGGCTGTATTCAGTTGAAGTATCTGTCACAGGAACATCCCTTTACTCTTCTGTCAAAGAGTAAGCAAGGTTGAAATCATACGGGAATAACAAAATATGCTCACATAACAAAAGATCAGTTAATTACTTCTTATTCTTCATTTTACTATAGATTTAAAGTTAAGGCAGGTATTTTTATTTATAACACAGCAAAGATTCTAAGTTCTAAAGGGTACGTTACTACCAGTCCTGCCAATAAGGAATTATCAACAATATGTAACAATAGCTATTATGCATAAAGGTCTGTGTATATAAACCAAAGGGGATTCTTATATCCTGGTTTATAAGAATACATTTTTAAGGTATCCATACATATACATGAACCCTAGAGACTGTTGAAATGTTATCAGAGCTTCAGAAAGTGCATCAAAGTCTTTGCTTGACACTGTAAATTAGTGGTAATTAGTTTTTATTTCTTTTCGTAAATATAGTATATCTGAAATTTAACATTTGTTAGTAAGAGTTATTAGACAGCCTTGCTTGTAAAAGTTACAATGTCTTTCGAAATAGGACGGTCATGCATGTTATGGGGCTTTTTTTGTCTGTTTGATTTATTTTTTTATCAACCATATGAGCAAATAGAACTTCTGAGTCACAGAGGCTTATGTAATAGCACAGTCAATATGTTTAATGGAAAATGGCCAAAATTTTTGCCTGGCACTGCCTCTGTATGTATGAGATTATAATTTCAATTGACAATTTTAGTTGTACAGATGTCTTTAATTTGTTACCCTCTGAAGTTTATTTTGACCATATGTAGTGAAAATGTACTCTGCAGGAGACTTAGCAAGGAGGTCACATTTTATTTACTTCAAAAATTTATTGTATTGGAGGTAATCATCAACTCACCACACTAAAATGTAATTTGTATTTGCCTTTTACCCTCAGATATCTTTATCCTCCAGCAAATGAAGTCTCTGTAGAATATCACAATATAGTCAGAAAATTGTTGAGAAGCCACTTTGCATAATCTGAGATGCGTGATCACATGTGTGAGGAAAGAATTGCAACATTCTAGTTCAGTCTTGAGAATCTAGTTTCCATTGAGCAGCATGTTAGGACAGATGTGTAGGCTGTAAGTGCTATGCTTGTCAGAGTCAACTTTGACTTCACCACTCAAACTTATTTCTGCATATTATTTTTAGAAAAAGAGTGGAGAATGGTTTAGGATATGTAATATGTGCATGCAGTTCCTAAGACATAGTTTTTGTGGGATTTTGGGTTTGTTCCTTTTTTTAAAATTCTCTTAATTCTGGGCATACTATGCAACCAGATCTACTTTCAATCTGAGCACTGATTTCTGACGTCGAGGTGTCCCTAACTGTTTATCAGTTCAAAACCTTGGCTTATGTAATTACCTTGTAAGACATCTGTACAGTATTGCAAAATTTAGCAAAAAACAGATGACTTCCAGATAAATGGGTAAGGAGTTTTGGGACACGTGGGGAAAGTAAGAGAGCTTTGAGTTCATTAAAGCAGTATTAAAAATATAGCAAATAGTCAGAGGACACATTGTGTGAACGTGACCTTGGATCTTGGATCAAATAGCAAATACATTAATGTCGTGTTTGTCTGAATGTGACCTTGCATTGGTTCAAATATCAATCATAAATCAAATCCTAGCTTTTAATGTACATGTAAAGAAAGCAGCCTCTTTAATGATGCATCAAATCTTTGGTCTTAGTAGTTGTGGTCTTCACACGTAAGAGTTCAGCAAATACACAGAACATCTGTGTGCCAAACACTATATTCTTTTAGCTTCATTGCCTGCAAGATGTTGTCATGAATGATTTGGAATCTGTAGAATTTTGAAACAGAAGTCACTATGGCTGCTTTAATTAATGTGTAATCATTTGAGTCTTGCTCAAGTATGGAATAATTTGAGTGGAATATAACAGTGACTTGAAGAGATACTGACATTGAAACACTGGATAAAGAGCAAAACCTGGAGATTCTTTGGAGAGAGGAGAAGAAAAAGGGAGAGTGTGTTGCAAGCATAAAGGTATACATAACAGTTAGGTCGGGGGTTTGTTCGAAACTGTGGCGTAGTACTTGTGGAACTGTATTTGAACTTGAAAGAGAGCTCATATCAGAGAACTCTGGGAGAGTGGCTCGAGAACAGCACTGAGGAGAAGGACTTGGGGGTACTGGTGGATGAGAAGCTCAATATGAGCCAGCAATGTGCGCTTGCAGCCCAGAAAGCCAACCGTACCCTGGGCTGCATCAAAAGAAGCGTGGGCAGCAGGTCAAGGGAGGGGATTCTGCCCCTTTACTCTGCTCTCGTGAGACCCCACCTGGAGTCCTGCGTCCAGCTCTGGAGCCCCCAACATAAGAAGGACATGGATGTGTTGGAGCAGGTCCAGAGGAAGCCACGAAGATGATCCGAGGGCTGGAGCACCTCTCCTACGAGGACAGGCGGAGGGAGTTGGGGCTGGTCAGCCTGGAGAAGAGAAGGCTCTGGGGTGACCTTAGAGCAGCCTTCCGGTACCTGAAGGGGCCTACAGGAAGGACGGAGAGGGACTTTTCACAAGGATGTGTAGTGATAGGACTAGGGGGAATGGGTCTAAACTAAAAGAGGGCAGATTTGGATTAGATATTAGGAAGAAATTCTTCACCACGAGGGTGGTGAGGCCCTGGAACAGGTTGCACAGAGAAGCTGTGGCTGCCCCCTCCCTGGCAGGGTTCAAGGCCAGGTTGGATGGAGCTCTGAGCAACCTGGGCTGGTGGAAGATGTCCCTGCTCACGGCAGGGGGGCTGGAACCAGATGATCTTTAAGGTCCCTTCCAACCCAAACCATTCTATGGTTCTATAACATAGAGTACTCTATAACATAGCCGTTACTAAGATGTTGCCATGGCTTAGTTCCTCGCAGAAAAAAAAGTCCTATAGTGCTTTCGAATCTCTTGTTAATAAAGATACTTGCTTCAATAGTCATGCCTCAAAAATACTGGATATTATTAACTCAAATCTGAATATTTGCTTTACATACATTAATAACTAACATAACAAATTGAATAAACTTCCCTCATGCTGTTGTCCAGGCTAATTTTTTTTTTTAATGTCATGTTAATAATAGTATGTTTATTCTGTAGATTAAGCTAGTAATCAGTTCTCAACCATATGTCGGAGCCCATTATTGACTATAAAAGTGGAAACAGGATACATAGAGAGGGAAAAAAATTACAAATTGTCAGTTTTTCAGGATTTCGAGGCATCTCGACAATAAAAGTTGAAGCAAGACTAAAGACTTTAACACAAAGTTTTCCACTGAAGTCTTTGACGGTGCTTGCGTGGTTTAGAGTCAGGAGTCATCTAGACATCAGACTGGATTATAATGTAGTTAAAAAAAAAAACCCCATCAACCCAGAACCTCAAAAAACCCAGACCAACCAGCCGACCAAAAAAACCCAATGAATGAACGACCCCACCAAAACCACTTCTTGAATAAAATAGTAAAGGAGGACATTATAGGTTACCAATAACCCTAATATAATGTTACGTAGTTTGCTAACTAGTATTGCTATTGACTGATACTGAAGTCCTGACTAGTCAGCTCTTGAAAGAATTTAAAGGATTCAGCAGATGTAGATTTAAGAGAGATCTGAAAGCTTTACTTTTTGACATATAGCTATTTCTGACTTTAAGGTCAGCTTTCACTAGAGAGGTCAGCTCTTCCTATTCCCCATTACAGAAACCACCAAAGTATTCACTTTTTGTATATGAAAACTCATTTAGAGGAGAAAAAAATAGATGTAAACTTGAGGCGATAGACCTGTAAGTCTTGTCTCTGGAGCCTGAAGGCAGAGGTTGCAAAACCTTAATGTCCCACTGCTGATGAAGTCAAATCTGGCTGCCGTTGCTCAAGGGGTTGGCTGTGGCTGATTTAAATTAGACAGGCTTAGGATTTCATCGTACTGATAACCCAGAACTGTGGCGTTTGCATCTTATGCTGAGCTCTGTCTGCTGGAGGTGAGCTAGTCTGATGTTGTGGACCAAATACAATGAAATATAAATTCTGCTCTAATATCAGGTCAGTGTAAGAGTCACGTATGTGAATGTAAAGTGTTCTCAACAGAGACCCGAGTTACCAAGTTCTTGAGGGGCTTGTTTACTTTCAGAATTTCCGATTAGAAAGCTATTTGATGCTAGGATGTTGTTTTATTCTTTACAAGCAGCCAAAGTGTTTCTTTGAGCTCGAGTCTACTCTCAGGTTGAGTTTTCAGCATTGGAATTAGTATTTTATTTTATTTATTTATTGGAGAAGGTTGTTTCGACTTGGAGTAAATGCCTGTATCTTCCATTTACTGGACTTCTGTTTTACTGCTGGAAGGATGATGAATAACTCTGGGATGTGCATGATCTCCCTAGCCTGTATGACAGTTCGATGGCCCCATCAAAAAATGATACTGCTTAATCTAGTAGAGACACTGTCTGATCTGTGGGGCAATTTTCAGCTCTCATCAGAGACTTAGGAGGCATGGCTGCTTTACTTCAGGCAATGCAAGCACCTGGTTTACAGGTCCAGCCTGTTGATACTTAGCAGGGCCTGTTGTGATAGGACAAGGGGTAATGGTTTTAAACTGAAAAAGGGTAGATTTAGACTGGATATAAAGAAGACCTTTTTTGCTGTGGGGGTGGTGAAACACTGGAACAGATTGCCCAGAGAGGTGGTAGATGCCCCATCCTGGAAACATTCAAGGTGAGGTTGGACGGGGCTCTGAGCTTATTGCAGCGGGCTTAGACTAGATGACCTTCAAAAGTCCCTTCCAGCCCAAACTATTCTATGATTCCATGATACAATCATTGGATTCTTCAGAGGGGATTCAAGCTGCATATACACATTTATTCGCTGGCTGTGCAGCACGTGTATCCGTCTCCCCAGCCACTTATTTCTGCTCCCTCTATTGAGCCAAAACAAATATTTGTAAGGCTTTGCAGTGAACTGGATCAGGGAAGCGATCAGATCAAAAAGTACTGCTTTTTAATTTGTAATCATGACCTCAAAGATCAGTCATGGCTCTGGAAAATCCATTGAGTTCCACTCAACCCAGACATGTAAGTGAGGTGTTTGACATTAGGTGAGATGAATGCCCCTCTTACGACTGTTTGCTGAAAATTAGTTTCTGCTTTGTAGGCTTTTTTCTCCATGAGTAATGGCATCTATTGTGTGAAAGTGAGAGGGTATCATAATTGAGATAAATAGTTTAATAACCTCCTGAAATAGTTTTGTTTATGTCCTGTTATTAGTTACTTCTTAAACAGTAATCTTGGCAAAACAAACGGTTTTTAGAACTATTTAGACTATAATGAATGTGTTACATAAATGAAAGAAAACACTGGAGGAAATTATGAATATATAATCATGAAGGTATAGAAAGCAGCTGAATAGTTTTAAAGCAGAAACGTTGCATTTTAAAGGGGGATTAGTGGGCCTGTTCAGACACATTTATCTTTCTCTAATATGTTCTAGGCAATGAGACTCCAGAGAGTCAGGACCCATGAAGTAGCTTCTACCCTGTGCCACTAAACGTTGTAACGAAGCTACAGGGAGATGCCAGCAGGGATCGAAGCTGGTTCAGTAAATGCAAAGCAGATGAATAGTGACTGTTAGCGATTATATCAGTGTTCTCTGCATTTTTTCACTCTATGCTTTCCTCGCCTTCCTTGGCTGATTAGTTGCTTTTTTCCTGTCTTATATCTGTTGCTGTGTAGGGTCTGCCCAAATTTTTGTAGCTGAGCAGTGTTAAGCAATCATTTCAATAAGTATTTTGGGCCTTTTGGTCTTTATGGGTTGTGATATTGGTGCAAATGCTTTATTTTTAACTGTGTCTTTGTATATACTGCAGTTGTAAGCAATTCAAAGTTCTCTTTCGTAAGGAGTTACCACAGCATTGTGTCTAGCCATCCAAGATGACTTTGTATGTCTTGCCTTTAACTGAGTGTTTTTGTAATCATACAGATTGAGGTTTTAGATGTTTGCTTAGGAGGGACAGAAATGTTAAACAGGTATTCCTGGAGCCTTAAATTTCTATTAATATGGATTCTGCATTATGCCTGCTTTGCACTTGAATACTGTGTAAGGAATCTTTCATGTTTAGTATGACTACCTCCTCTTTCACAACTCTTGCTTGTTTCCTCTACAGAATTTGTATCCTGGTGTTATGTTTTACTGCTGGTAATGCTCTTCTCGTCACACTGCAGGTGTTGCTAACATTAGTATCGCCTTACGTATGCTCGTAGTTTTAAAAGCTGTTTGCACCAGGAAGAATGTGGATTTGTAGCACTGACTTATAAATTACATTTTAAAATTTTATTAAGTCATTTCCTTACATTTTCAAAGCAAAAAATAACAACTAACAAAACAGTGACATCCAAAGAACTGAGATTTTTTTTTTAAACTAGTGGCAACCTACATGCCAAATATCATGTACATTGCATAATACAAGAGTTTCTGACAGCATCATTATACCTTTCTATATAGCTGGAAAACATCTGTTCTGCATGTGCCACAAAATAAACTTAATTTTAAAATCTCAGCACTTTGCCTATATAAGCCACATCGGCCTTATCATTACATTTTCTTTGGCTCGTGGTGGGCTAATAGGAGCTGGTGCTTCAACACAGAAGAGTCATATACGCTCCTGACAGCCTGACAGAGTGCATCTGGTTGAAGAATACTTCTGCTTAGTGTAACGTACAAAGTCCATCGCTCATGTGGTACTGTCCGTGCCTGACCTGTCATTAATCAGCACTGCCCTAGTATGCGTCTTCTTCGTGCCGACTTACTTGTACAGCATGTGAATTCATCTGTGCTAGTCCTGTCTTTAAAAGTACTTGCTTATGGTGGTGACTCATGATTTATATGGAAAAGTTGATAACAATTGTTGATTTTCAATAAGAAAATCTTGCCTTTCCTCTTTCATATTGGATCATGTCTTTTAAAATCCAACGGGACAGAAAGTCCTGGGACCAAAGAAATGCTGGTGCCTGGCTCAGTAAGTGCTGCTCTCCTTGGTTTTGGCTGAATAATATGAAAACAAAAATATATTCCTGTATTGTTTTTACCACTTTTAGTATCAATCAGCAAAATATTTGCAGTGTTTCAAAGCTTTATCAACTCTTCCCATGTGAGCTTTGAAGTGTTTTATCTCTGCATCTTCTGATGCAATTAGAGAAATGTGTTCAGGCGGGGAAAGTAAAACTCATCATTCTCCCCACTTTCTGAATCCAGCAGACTTGCCTCTTTGGCCTGTATTCTTCCTTCAAGAACCTCTCTAGTGTTCTTCCAGTTCTGCAAGTAATTCTACAAGAGGATTGTCTTTTCTCCCTTTTTTCGTAGGCAAAGAATGTTCTTCCTTTTCGATCAACCAATAAATTAATAGCTTTTTTCCTACTGCAGACTAATATAGACCAGGTTGCCTTACAAGCTTTGTAATTCCACTTCTGTTAATGCACTGCCCAGTTATAAGGGGAGTGATGTGGGGAAAGAAGAACATTGTGCAGTATACATGTACATTCTACCGCAGTGCATAAAAAAATAAGGTAGCATAATCAAGGTTGCATAAAATTTTTCATTATGTAACTTTTAAGAGCTTAACTTTGCAATTTCAGTATCCTTTTTCAAAATTAGGGTATGTGAATTTTGATTCATTTTAAAGGCAAGGATACTTATAAGTTGTGTATGATCTTTTTGAGTACAACTGTGTAGAGGGAAAAAACACAAAGGGTTGGTTTTTTTTTTGAGGGGGTGCAACTGGCAGTCTTGATGAAGAGGTGGCTGGTGAAAACTTTTAATCTCATGCATAGTAAATTTTTTTTGTCTTAGGTTCTTAATACTTCATAAATTTTAAAATATTACTAGTATGTAAGGTTACAAAGTGTGAAAACTGAATCAAATGTCACAGAATAGAGAAGACAGGCATCCTTTCCCAGACAGGAGACTAGGCTTCATGTTAGAGGTGCCAAACTTTATTTTCAGTTATTTTTATTTTCAATTTTTGTGTTGAATCAAGATATTGGAAATATCCTGTAGCTTAAATATTTCAGGGTCTTCGTATTTTCATATTCATCGAAGTTTAATGAAAGTATCTACCACAGGCACTGGTTTTAAATGTGCTGTGTTCAGCCACAACGTTCTCAAAGTGACCTGGAGGTAATGATTGTTTCAACTTTAACCTTGCAAGCAAGCCCTTTACACAATCAATTTGTTTATGCAGTAAATGCAGACTTTGTTACTGCTTCTCAGAGACCTTTGCATCTCAGAGAGCTGTTTCCTTACAGGGATTATCTCCACTGTGTCATGTATTAAATGTGGAAGGGCCAGAGGTTTACTCTCCCATCACCCCTTTCCAAAAATGAAGCAATTATCCGATCGCTGCATGATTAGGTACTTTTCTTTGATAATCTGACTGCGATTTCTTGAAGACCTGTTTCAAGTTTATAGGTAAGTTTCTCATTGGGTATTTGCAGTGTGGTAGTGGGAAAGGAGGACTACTTCTGAAAACAGACATATTTCAGAGATAACTGGCTATGGAGAGAGCACCAGTAAAACCTGTTCGTCCTTAAAACTGTAATTTCGTGAAATTTGTGTTCTTATTTGTCTATGTCATATTCTCTTGTTTCAGTTTACTTTGTATTTGTTTGTATGTGGATGTAGGAAAGGGGATATGGAGGCTAAAATATTGTATGGGAAATGGAGAAAATCCTCTGCCAATGTCTTCGTGGCACAGAGTTTTTCTAAAGTCTTAAGAGTAAGAGGAAATGTTGACTTCCACAGATGCTGGAGTGGAATCATCACACTGCAGCTACCACATCTACTGTTGTAACATGTCCAGCTTTTTTTGTAAAGCAAAATGCTCTCTGTGAATACAACTTAAATGAACTTCATACTCATTAGCCTTTTTATTTTAAAAGCTTTATTTTCGTACAGGCAAGGATCAATGCACATTAAGTGAAACCCGCCAATGAAATCATATGCATGTGTAAACATGCACAAAATCCAAAGAAGACAGAAGGCAAATGGTATCTTGCATGAATACTAGACATTTTGCTTACAGGTTTTCTGTGCTTATGAAAAAAATAATTATCACTTTTTCAGGAAGGAAAATGTTCGTATGTTTTCACAGTCTTCAGAAGTGGTTATGTAATGGCCATGCTTGCTAAGGTAGCTAGTTAATCGTTGACAAAAGCCCTAACGATTAAGCAGCTGTAATTTACAAAGCAGTGTTTCAAAGTACAAAAGGGTATATAACATAAGAGTTAAAACAATAAACACTTCATTTATGTTTCACTAGCTGTTAGAGGTCGTTCTTCTATGTGTTCAGCTAAAAGGACTGCTGAATTTTAAATATTTACTGTAAACATGGAAAAGTATGGTGCCATTTGGGCAACAGCAGGCACGCTGTGGAAAGAGCTGTTGCCATGTTCAGAGTCTAGCGATCAAGCCTTTTCTTTGATTCCCTGTCAAATAATGCCTGTTTTGTTTCAAGGTTGACTTCAGTGTTCACTTAATCTTTGAAAAATACTGGTGCTGGATGGAGAAGGGATACTTGGAGAGATGTATGTGGGTCAGTGGGGAACTTGAAGTAATGTTGGGTAGAAGGAGCCTAGTGCCTCCTGGAACCTCCCCAGCTATCCTGGGGCAGAGTACTCTTTCTGTGTATCTGCAGAGGAATATAACATTTCTGTGCCGTAAACAACTGGTTTAGCGTGGGAGAACTTAATGAAGAGCACGCTGGAGGAGCAGTGCTGATCATATGCTCTGCCAGTCCTTACTTTTTTATTGATGGCTCCTTAGGGAGACAAGTTTGGAAATCTCCTTTGGATTGCCAGAGAACAGTAGTTACTATTCTTGGCTATCATTACAACAACAACTTACAGCAAGGTTTGTTTACTCTTTTTCCTCACCACATGTCACAGGGATAGCAATTTAACTTTGTTTTCACAAATAGAATTCATAAAAGTGATTTCTCATTTCTCAACTGGAGTAGATTGTCTTCCGGTTATATCGGGGTTATCAGGTGCATAATGTAATGTTTTGGACTCTGTGAGATAACTGACACCAAACAGCAGTTAGTTCCAGGTGTTACTGAGCTGGTTTATTCTGCCTCAGCAGAGGAATTGTACAAAGATACTCAAGACTGGGAGTATTGGCAGAGAACAACAGATGATGTTAACCAGAAGTGTTTGTGTTGCTTTGTGAAAGCGATGTTTAGTAAATGCACTCTGCATCTTGAGTCTTCATGAGACTGGAAGCGTTGCTGTGAATAAATGCAGATGGTTTAGCAATAAAATCTTTGTCACATAATCTACAATAATGTGTGCCATTTTCCTTTGATGTGCAACCATACATTCCTAAAGCGTTAGGCTAATTATTTTATTTTTTAGTAGTCTTTTATTTAGAGTCCTCATTCACGTAATTTCTCATTTATTTTTTTTTGCTTCAGTAACTATGGTCGTGTATGTTACAATAATTTTAATTTGTATTTTATGTCTTCTGACAGGTTTGTGAGTATTAAATGTTGCTATTTCTTAATATTTTGTCAGGTTATGAGCTGGTGTGATTTATAAGAGAAAGAAAGGTGGTTCAGGACAACTGTTGAGCTTTAAAAGAAAGTAACAATTGGAATTTATTTCATTAAATAGTTTCAGATTATGGAAATTCTGTAGGAACTGTAGATGATAGCAATTACACTTCAGTCCTCTGTGAAAAATGTTATTTTGTTTCAGTTTTCCAATATAGTGTCCAGTTACATTGTAAAATAATTAGGCATCACAATCAATACTGCTTGGACACTCTTAAAATAGAAGCTGCACCAGCCTTTCAACTGATCCCTTCAGATGTGCATGAAAACTCTGGTGTTGCTTATAGATACTCTGTTACAGTTGTGGCAGTCTGGCACAATGTCCTAATGAGTATTTAATATATCAAATTGGAAAAGTTAATTTGACTGTTATTTTTAAAAACAGCCAAGCTGCGCTTAGTGATAGCGTAGCAATGTGACACGTCCAAGTAAAATCGGCAATGACATCTCTGTTGTCTGTCACTGATGTTAGAAATCATGGATAAATGCCCATGCTTCATCTCCTAGCTGTTCTTATGTGCTACACCATGTGATATAGAACATATTTTCCTTTTCCAGTTTCAAAGAAATTGGGCAAACAGATCTTTACGTAGGTTCCTTGTAGTATGAGATGGCAAGTTAGTAATAGTGACAGTGTCTGGGTTTTCCCCTGTTCGATGGAGAGTTGGAATTCTGTCTCGTTTGGTTTATAAAATCCGATGCTTACAGATCTGATTCTTACAGTTTGTGATTCCTTTTCAGTCCTCAGCCTTCAGAACTGTCTGTTGTATTTGGCTTAGTTTTAATAGTCAAAATACAATGAACCTTCTGAAAACTTTGTCATCTCAGTTATGTGGACAGATCCTAAAATCTTCAGTGTTGACTTTCATAAAGAACTCCATTTCAGTGTGTGAACTGAGTAAAATGAATAGAAGCTTTGAATTTGCTATGTGTTTGTGTCTGCTGCTCCTTTTGTTCTGTCCTTTCAGGTACATGGTAAGCTATTACACTGGGGAAAAAAAAAATCTGTATCTTTGCTCTACAATGGTATTTGGGTTGGAAAAAAATGTGCCACAGACTAAATACTATAACAGTATTATTTTCATGAACTGCAGGACAGATAATCTAACTAGACTCTGTTTAAGTAATTTTTTCTTAACCTCCACATAGTTTCTTTCAAAAACAGGTATAATGGTGCACAGTGCTGTAATAAATAGCCCAAGGATATATAAAGCGTATTGTTTCGTTCTAATCATCAGAGTTTATGATTACACTACAATTTCAATCTCCCCTTGTACCTGAGGGGTTAACATTTTTACGTCTGTTCATCTGGCTAAAAATGAATTATGGGTACACAGGGTGTACCACTACAGCTGTTTGGTATCGCAGTTTAAAAATTTGGGTACTCTGAAAATCAAAGGAAAGTTTTGCCAAGTCTAATGTTTATACTTTAAATAACATTGGTTAGCTGGAAGGATGCAGATTGTGGAACAGAAAGCCTTATGCAATATAGACTTTTTTTAAAAAACAAATTTTTTGTTTTGCTCTACAGTCATGTAATGAACATACTGGAAAACACTAGAGGAGTGATAGATATGCATCCTTGGTTTTCCACGAAATGGCAGAAAGAAGTAGCAGCATACACTGATAAGTGCACCTGAAAAACAAATAATTTAAAAACTGCGTGTGCATTGCAGGTCGTTACAAGCATAAATTTTAGTCTTCTTTAGAGTCATTCTGCCCTCAGTTACATCTGTGTAATACCTTGTAAAGTTATGCAAAGATAATTGAAGGCAGCCTTTTGCCATCACCCTGGGGATAAAAGGCTTGATTGTAGTATCTTGCTTCAAAACATTTTTCAATTTGGGTGGTTTTTTTAATGTAACTGAATAAAAATTAGGGCAGTCTTTTGTCATTAGGATGTAAACCAGTAGTCAGCACTTGGTGTTACTTTCAACGCTTTTGGTCAGTTACATACCCGAGGAACCACGTTTTTTCTCCAGAATAAATGCCTGATTTTTATACAGTGCATCTGTCATAGATTATCAAAGAAAAGGATTGATTTCTTGATATACAATGTTTAGTGTCATAGGAATCAAACTAGTTGGTATTTGAAACTTTAAATAACATCAGGCCAGTTCTGTTGGGTTTTTTTTATCATAACATAGCACTTCTGTTGTAAAATCAGCATTTGTGTAGCCCCATATTCGGCAGTTTCAAGCTTCACAATAAACTGCAGTGAACGCGCGGCCTTTGCGAAGGCCAGGGCTGAGTGGTGACCGCAGGGACGGCCAGAGCTTCTCCAGCTGCCTGGGCGTATTCCCTGCATGGACAGGACTGCAGCAGGGTGCGTTTGTACGCGTACCAAGTGTGCCACACGTGTTAGTTACTCAGGGTGAGAGATGAGTTTCTGCTACAAGTATAACTATGCAGCAGTAGGAACATTCTGCAGTACATTGATTAATTCCTTACCTGACAAGTCGGTAGACAAATACTTAAAATTGGTGACATTTTCTTAGGAATCTGTGCTGTTACTCAAAGTTGATGACACTGGTGGCTAGTTTTGAAGGCAACTTTAAAAACTTATTTCACTGTAGGAAATAAAACTTAACACTAGGAATTACAGATATATTGGATTGTATATGCTGGAGTACTCTTGCTGCAGGTGTTGTTTTACCGAAGTAGGTCAAAAAGGATTAGTTTGACCCACTTCTATGAAAATTTTAGTAGAAGACAGTATTTTGTTCTCTGCAGTGTCATAAGACCTATCAAACTAATTTTAAAAAGATGAGAACAGAGGACCAAATCAACATACCTAAACCTGCTCAAACATAATATGTATGCGTATTGATGTTTCTTATTTTTCTGTAAATTTTGGTGGGAATTGCCTAATGCCTGCTATAGAAACACAATATGTAACTTTTATCAGCAAAGGAGAGAAACGGATTGATCTTGTTATAACTTTAATTCGTATTGAAGTATTTTGGGGATGGTTTTTTCCCTGTCCTGTTGATGATTCGTGTTACATAAAGCTTCTTGAACAACAGAATGTTGTATAATATTTCACTATTGGACTACAATTTGTGTATTCAGTGTGCTTTAACCGGTTGAAATATCTAAAAAAAATTCTAATATTCTAAGTACAGGATTTTTTTTTTTAATTATTCTTTCACCAGCATAAAGAAGTTTGAGTGACTGCTCTACGTGATCAAAATGGTGGACACTGAAAACCAGCTCTATCCCCTTACTCCCTTGGAGGAGGATGATATAGGCAGCCCTTTGTCTGGAGAGTTCCTGCAAGATACAGAGAACATTCAAGACCTCTCTCAGTCTCTCGGTGATGATAGCTCTGGAGCTTTGAGTTTAACAGAGTTCCAGTCACTGGGAAATGGGCCAGGATCTGATGGATCAGTTATAACAGGTAAGAGAGTTTTGGTTTACCGTCAAACTTTTTTTCATAAATACATAGTGATAGAAATGTAAAACTTTCTGAATGCAGTAATTGTTGTTTATGACTAAGTGACACTGTAAGTATATAAGATTATTCTAGCATGGTCTTAAAATATTGAAGGCTAAAGTTAATTCATTAGAGAAACGCCACTGAAAAATTATTGTAATGTAAAGTTGCTATTTTGAATTATCGTTAGTGTCGACACCTTTTTCAAAATAGCTTTTAAAAGTCACTATTACTAGCAAAGAAGTTACTACGTATTGTGGTCATGTAGGAAGTCACAATATTGCACTAAAGGAATTCCTCATTTTTAAAGGTTTATTTAAGTTACATAAATTTGAAAAGTATTGTGAAATGATCGCCAAAAATTTATAATCTAACCCTTAAAAGCTTACCTAGAATTCCAGTAGATTTTAGTGTACTGATGTTCTGAACATGCTGTTTTCTCTCCCTTCTCAAGAGTAGCACTGTTCAGCTAATGCCTTCTACCCTGGTTAAAGTAACAGTCTCAGAGGGCTAATACGTTACATGGTCTTTAATAGGAAGATCTTTGAGAGGCTTTGTTTGAGAGATCAGAATGGAAATCCCTGAAGTGGTGTGGGACACTGCAATAGTGTCAGTAAGATATTCCTTTTGAAACTGTGGTTTTACAAATCTTTTGGCAGTAGAGCCATTTTAAGCAGTTTATGATTAACTTTCTAATTAGTTTACATTGTGTTGTGTTTCAGGGGTTTCTTACTTTAAAACAGTTCCCAGGCTGTGATCACTATTTTACCTTACAAAAACTGTACTGACACAACTGAGCTGTGCCTCTGTGCTGAAGTGGTTGAAATGAGCAGTGTGAGTTTTGAGGGGAGGAGAGCCGTCTCTGGGCACTACTGCCCAAAGGAGTGTTTGTACAAATATGATTTGGGTCCCTTTTGGTTGCAGACCTTCACATTAGAGAGATGCCTTCTACAGGAAAAGTTGTTATGTGCTGGGTTTATAACAGTCCTTCTGAGACATGAGGGTTTTTAATTGTGTGTATGTGTGTACAAGTCCTACAATAATTTAGATCAGCTTCTGCTGTCACCTTCTAACTTGACGATTCAGTGTTCATTGCAAAACATAGTTTTGGTGTTAGAGAAGGTGGAAAATGTAAACTTTTAAGGGTCAAATTAATGAAAATCGCACTTTTAAAAAGTCCTGAGTTTTAGGCTATTCTTGATGACTTATGCCTGTGGGCTTGGCAGTGCTGGTGATGCAGACTCCGAGTTCTGCGCCAAGGTTTTTTCCAACATAATACTTGCTGACCTACATTCACGAGTGTTTCTTAATCTTTCTGTTAAAATAACACACCCATTAATTTGCTAAAGTCTTGTGGTGTAAGTTGCAAGATGGAAGATAAAAGAAATTCTGGCCTCAGAAGACATTTTCCTCCAACAAGGTGGAAATATAAATTGAAATAATTAAGGTTGGAGTGTTAGTTTTGTAACATGTTCGTCTAGCAGTAAAATGTCTGGAGAGTTTTATTTCACTGTACAACAATTCAGAAATGTTTTTCCCATTATACTCAAAAGGTGAAATATCGCAGCAAGGCTCCTGTTGTTGGATTATCTTAGAAGCAGGCATTCACGCTGCCTTCCTTGTAATATCTGTTCACCCTTCCTACTGATGTGAAGGAATATACTTTCACTTAGAGAAAATCTCTTCTTTAGAAAGAGAAGTTATCTAATTGCTTTTTAGGCCTCAGTTCAGATCATCATTTAAAACTATGAGTAGCAGTGGGACTTTTCAGTGCATCTTCAGGTAGCATGAGCTAGGAGTAGGTCTCTTGTCATACCATAGCAATAGATCTGATGCCCAGTGCTACAGCACAAGAGGTGGAATATGGAATGGCAAGATGAGCCATTAATAACCTTTCTGGAAAGAGCGAGTGACATGTTGAAGCGATATTGTGATACAAACCTGAAGTCATGAGGGGTTCCATTTCACTGTGGGTTTCTTTTTTCCTTTTTGTATTTTGTACTGTTTGTCTTGAGCAGTAGATACATGTTGAACAGTACTCTTCAGTTTCAAATTGACATTATTTGTGAAGACTGTATGTGTGCTTTTTTACGGTTAAGAAAATTTCCTGGATTCAAATGAAATATTAATTCAGGGTTTTTTAGTTACTTATTTGAAGCTGTGGGATAAAAAAAAATCATGTTCACATAAAATTGAGAAACATTTGAAAAAGTCAAAGTAAAAAATGGAATGCGGGAAAAGCCAAAAAAGCTTGATATTTTTCTTATTTTGTGTGGTGCGTATTTATTGATTCCTCAAGAACCAGTATCACCCTTCTGGTTCTTAATATCAGAGTTACTTCAGTAAGGCTTTTTGTTTGTTGACATTGTATATCTCATCAAAATTAGCAAGGTACACCCTGTATTTTGTGTGTGTTTTCACTGTTAATATAAATATTAATTATTTTTCAAACACTTATGGCCAAATTATTAGTTCACTTAAGGAGTATTAGCTCATTATTATTTTTTACACTAAGCTCATTTTTTGTGTGGTTTGAGTATAGAAATGGTATAAATCTTGATAGTGTAGTATTTATGAAGTGTTCCTTTTTCTTTTAGACACCCTTTCACCAGCATCCAGTCCTTCATCCATTAATTTTGCCACAGCTCCAGGTAGCATAGATGAATCACCCAGTGGAGCATTAAACATTGAATGTAGAATTTGTGGGGATAAAGCCTCAGGCTACCATTACGGAGTACATGCTTGTGAAGGTTGTAAGGTACAGTCATAATTTTCTTTTTCAGAACCTAAATCATGTTGCTTTATTTACAGGGTTATATGAAGAGAAACATTTGTTACATAAATATTTAATTAATATAATTCTAGCCATTACAATCATTTAAATAATAAACATATCTGTGGTCTTTTTTCTGAAATAAATTGTTCAGATACCATAACTGGATACCGTAATTCAATACCAGACCTTCATCAAGCAGGGGCAATTCACAATGATAACTGTAATGCTGCTTTTCTGGATATAGTTCGTTAAACACTAAGACAACTTAAAACACTAAACTGACCAAAAATCAAAGCTTAACTTGCTCCACTAGTGTTTTATTTGTGTTGGGAGTATAGCTGTGAGAAGCATCCCAGTTTCCTATGTTTCCATTGTAACAGTAACAAATCCTGAATTTCTCATCTCCACCACATTCTGCCTGAATCACTTAGTGTTGTATCTCTTGTAGTTTTGGCGCCAGTGCCCGTCTCTGCAGCAAATTAGTGTTACCATTAATGTACAATTTTTGGGATGGTATGGCCCATGCGTTATAAGATTCTTTTCTTTTTCCTTCTAGTGCTTTAGTTTTCCATTTTTTTCCTAAATTATAATGTAAGGTGAGAGAAATAATTGTGTATGTGTATATTTTTCTGTCATGCACAGTGTCAGAATATGATAATTCGAATATAAATCTTATGGAATAATGCTAGAATGTCTATTCAAAGTGGGGGGCCAGTTCATAGTCAGTTGTGTCTCACGGTCTACATGACGTGGTGTTGTGTCCTGTGAAGCAAAATGTTGCAATGTCTCTAAATTTGCTAACCCTATGATTTTGTAGCATGAGACTAACCTTGCACTGCAGTTTCAAGACATCACGGTAAGATCTGTTGAACTGCAGGCTGTTCTGTAATGCATATTTTTGTGTCCTTGGCTTTTGCTATACGCTGTGCTGTGTTGTCATACCCCTCACGTTTGCTGGATGAAGAAAAGATGTGATAAATCTGTGTGTTTGTACACATATGAAAGAAGAAGGTTATTTCTGACAGAGGATGCTGAGAGAATGCATACAAAAGCAATATGTGACTTTTGCTTAATCCTTAAGAGCATATCTGCTTGGGTACTCTGGGCTCTGGTCCTCTCCCAAGAAAGAGGGCTGAGAGCTACTCCCTCCTTTTGTGTTTGCCATTCTATACATACCTTCATACACACCACGTCACTGCATAGATTCTTACCTTTGGACAGGTTATACCTTGCGTATTGTTTTGCTAGTAACATCAACAAACAAAAAAAAAATACCTGTGTGATTGAAGTTTAATAGTCAACATTCTTTAACATTACATATTGTTTTCTCAAACTTTTTATAGGGTTTTTTTAGAAGAACAATTCGTTTAAAACTCATCTATGATAAATGTGATCGCAACTGCAAAATTCAGAAAAAAAATCGTAATAAGTGCCAATACTGTCGTTTTCAAAAGTGCCTTTCAGTTGGAATGTCACATAATGGTAGGTAAGAGTGCCCTTAATTTTCCTGTTCCTACCCAGAGTCCGCTTCTGGAAGCGTTTTTACTTGTACATGAGTTGAACCTCAGATTTTTAAAGTGTAGATGGTGGTGGGGGACACCAGTTTCCCTAATGAGTAGTTAATGTAATTGACACACAGCGGCCAAATGTACTGTTAGGAGCTTTACACAGTTGTGCTGGATGTCTGCTTGTCCATATGAATGTTCATTTAGTTGCTGCAGCGCTTTGCCACCTTTACTCCCATTGAAACAAATTTCAGTATGGAAGAATTCTGATCAAGGGCGTTGTAGAGGAGTAGGAAGAGAACAACTAGCTCACTGTGGGAGGGGATGGCATAGGATGGAATCTGTAGGAAACCAGACTTCATTATTTTTCAGGTTACAGTGCAACAGCTCTTGGGCAGATGGTACAGGGAGTGTGGGGGGAGGGCAAAGGTCTGTGCTGACTGTGGAACAGGAACTTGGTAGGTTGCTTGTTAAATGGAATGGTAAAAATTAAGAGCGTTTAGATACCCAGTTTAAAAATTATGCTATTGTTCATGTTAATGATTTAAGATAAGGCTGGTAAGCCTGTGGCATACAGGCCAGTTTCAACCCACGAGGCAGTTTTATGCACAGTATGTAGCTTGCTGAGCAACTTTGGTAAAGACAGAGGGACCAAGCCATGAAAAAGCACATTTTGGCAGTCCAGATGACAGTAGTTTGCTTTCCCTAGGTAGGTCTGATAGTGTCAAGGCTGAACTTGGGAGCAAGCGCGGTTTGGGAGTAGGTGGAAATGCTGGGCTGGTTGAAAAGCTGTGGGTTAGGAGATGAACTTCCCAAGGAAACTATGCACTCAAGATAGCTGGGGTGGGGACGTGGTTGGGGAAGCTGCCTGTGACATTGCAGTCTAGCAATTAGTCCTAGCAGGAGACACTGAAGAACTGACTTCCTGGTTCTGTGGAAGTCTGGCTCCCTTGTGAGCCTTGTCTGAGCTTAAGATCCACTGGGAGAGGGTTGATGGTCTCTGCGAGATTGGTGATAACCTTCCTGAAGCAGCAGGCTTGGGAAGAGTGTGCTAGCCAGCAAAGTAACGTCTCGAGGGCAGGAATTGAGCAGGGAGCTGTGCTGGTTGGCAGGAATTAACGTTCAGCTGAAGCTGTTTCATCTTGGTAAAATGCTGTGGGTGCCTGTACTCCAGATGAAGGGAGTAGCAGCAGTTTTACTGCAGCAAACACACAGGAGGCAGTGGGGAAGGAGACGACTGCTAACTTGCAGGCGATAATTTTCAGAAGAGCTAGAACTAGATTTACAACCGTGACCTTAAAACTGTAAGTTTCACTTTTAGAGCAGCTATTCTTCCACTTTTCCAATAGACCCGTGGCCAGATTCCGAACAGGCCTTCCATGTTGGACTTCCATTGAAGTCCAAAACTGTACTTCAGATCCTGCCTAGAGTCACCTCCTTATGTCATGAGACACCTCCTTATGTCATGGGAAAATTCCTTGGGCGTGTTGAAGAGCTAATTCTGCACATGCTTTGAATTGCTCGCTCTAAGCAGTGAGGTTCTGTCCTCTCATTGGTTAGATGCTGAAATGCGGTAAGAGTAACCAGATACGTTAGCCATCTCAAAACCTTGCACACCATCGGAGGGTAAGGCCCCTTTTCAAATGGAGCTGGTTTAGTTTGAAACTGAAACTGAAGAAGGATGTGGACATGCCCGTTTTATTGCTACGTGGCAAGAGCGCTTGCCCAAGAAGTGGGAGACCTCCACACCCAGTGGTGTTTCGCATTTCCTGCCTCTCCAAAGACTATCCTAATGGCTGGATTGGATACTCAAACTCTGTTCTCATCCTCTTCAGTCTTGAAGGGCTAATCTATTGAAAAAAGAAGCATAAAATGCTGGGTCTAGGAGGAGGTTTTGCTGACTATGGCCTTTGAGCATAAATCTGGGTCTCTGGTTTGTTATGTTCTCACTGGACAGTGAAAATACGTTGAACTGAACATTCAGTGCATAAAGCACTGAATGCCCCAGCAGGTTCAGAATCAGCAATGGGATTTGGGCCCAACTCCATTGCAGCATTCCCTGCAGAGTAACTCGCCAGGCAGCTCTCCAGCCGACGTGTGTGCTCTCTGCCAAGCTCCTGACATGAGTTTAGTCCGGTTTTATAGAATTCCCAAGGTGGACTTCAGAGTTTTACATTGGGAGTTGTAGAACACAATAAGGAGAAAACAAAATACAACCACTTAGGTAATGTAGAAGGAAAAAGGCATGCATTCTAGCTCACTGCAGATACCAGTTTGTGTTTTGAAACATCTGATTACCTTCAGTTTAGTGTATTGTTTTGATAATTAGTCACTGACTGTTGAAAAGGATGAGATTTTTTTCACTCATGAATTTATCATAATAAAGGTACTGCCTCTACCTCGGTTTTTCTGGACAGAAAGTCTTACTGCACTAATCAGCAACAGTAAGAGGCATAGGTTTTTGTATAACTTACGTTTGTTTTACAATTATGTCTTCCCATCAGCAATACGTTTCGGACGAATGCCAAGGTCTGAGAAGGCCAAGTTGAAAGCAGAAATTCTAACAGGTGAAAATTATGTAGAAGATTCAGAAATGGCAGATCTTAAATCACTTGCCAAAAGAATTCATGATGCTTACCTGAAAAACTTCAATATGAACAAGGTTAAAGCCAGAATTATCCTTGCAGGGAAAACTAATAACAATCCGGTAAGTACTTTTTCTGTGACTTTAAAGTAAAGCTGGCAAGTACATAAGGTGATTATAATAATTTGTTAAACTCTTAAGTAACTCTTTCAGAAAATAAATGTCATGCAAATACAGACATGAAATATGCAAAAGGAATACCTGTAGTAAAAATGCTTTTAGCCACTATCAGAATAATAGGAAGCTTTAGGACAATCAGATATTAACTTGTAAATGGAAGCTCATAACCTTAAATTACAGTAGCTACACAAGGGAAAGAAAATTAGTTCTTACTCAAAAAAAAAAAGTGACATCTGAATGAGTGGGGGAAACGGTTCCAAACCTCTTGGTATGGGTGGGGGAAATGGTTCAAAATTAATTTCCTATTATGACAATGAAAAAATAAAAATTACAATGTGTTTCTGCCACAGAGGCCAGGATAAATGCTGTTCTCTTTTAGGGCATACAGGAACTCTGTATGACTTCTGTTTTAATCACAGCAGTATTAATGGCAGGAGGGGAAAGAACACCTGAGTTGGTAATTCTTTGTGTACAGTTCTGGCCGTTTCCTGACCTGGCCTTCCTGGTGGTTACTATATGGTCACTTTGGAAGGGAGAAGCAAGCAAGGTTGTGAAGACACATACGCTGTAGAGGTTATTTTTCTTCCAGCATAGTTTAGCCATGGTCTGCCTAATGCTACTAGCTGCTTTTTGTTTTGTAGCACATGAGGTTGTATCACCATTGTAAGGACCGACTTGTTTCACTTTATGCATATTTTTTAAAATTCTGTTGTGATTTATCTTAATTATATGTAGAAGATAAGATACTTATTTTATCAGCAATTTTAGTTTCAGTAAAAATCTGCAGGGAAGAGGTTTTAATTATGCCATTATAAAAACCATGTAACTGTGGGGATGGGTGTTATAAAAGTTGTAAGCAAGCTGTCTTCTAAATTGTGGAATTTGGCATACTATAGTCTAGTCCAGCCAAGCATACGTAAGGCTTCTACATTAAAAGAGAGACATGTGGATAATCTCAGTCTTTTTCATTGGATTAAAGAGATGCTTAAAATTAAGCACAGGCTTAAGCTTTTTTGAGGGTACAAGCTGACGTAAGCCTACAGTAATACCGTGCTTTAACACCTTACCAAATAGGTATCTGCATGAAGTCCTTTTCAAGCTTGTTCCCCCATCTCAGAGCCATAAGTTACAATACGTATTGTACATGCAGGGATTCTACATCACTGCATCCGAATTTGTGTGTTTGCATTCATGCGATCGAGGCTTTCAGATTACAGTCATCTGATTGACTGACTAATAGTGGCTTGCACGTGTCTTGATGAATTTACAAGTGAAAATTAATGAGGAATCAGACCTAGTATATTATAAAGAGGCTGCTTCCTCATTCTTCCGTGTGCAGGGAAGAGGAGAGGGTTTTGTAAGCTATTTCATCATCTCTCGGGAAAAGAAACATTTTCCTTTTCTTTTGACTTTCTTTTAAAAATTATTTTTCTGATAAAAAGGGGGGTCTGTTGTTGGTAATTAGTAATCGACCTGTTTCTGAACAGTGCATTAACAGCTGATTTCAGTGAATCCCGATTCTTGGCACCACTGTAATTCATTTCAGAATGAGCTAGTGCTTTTCGGGATGACAAGGTATCATTTTTAAATTTAGCCACTAAGTGCTTGGCCATACCTATCTTCTGCACAGTGAAATGATGATAAATTCCAAAAAGATTTACAAGATAGTCTGCATCTTTTAAAGGGTTTAGAAATGTGGTGGCTTTATTGCTTTGCCACTTCCAGCTCATACCTACATACAGATAGGAAGTTCTGTTCTGTGTAACAGTAAGTACTGAAGTGAGGTGGAATCTGTAGCTGCCATAAGCATTTAAAAAGTGGACAACTGTGGGGAAAATAGCATCTTTAACAGTTTTCTAAGTGAAATAAGTAAGTTCGGTGAATTTCTAACAGAACACCTAGAGTTCCTCACGATATTTAATCCCAGACGAGCAAAACTGCACAGGGAAGGTACTTTGCGTAGCATTTATGGAACTAGATTTATATTCAAGGTCAATTGCCATGACTTTGATCGGCTGGGAAGCATTGGGTTTTGTTGGTTTTTTTAGTGAATTGTTCTCTGTTTTGACTGCTGGTCTTCAGATATGTGTCAAAACATTTTTGAGTTCTGATTGTTCCTGAAGTCTGAATGCTGGTTTTTTATATGATGTTTTAAGAGACCAGCTCATCGGCTTGTAATGCATGTAGCTTTTTAAACTGAGGGGGTTATAGAAAACACCATGATCAAGACTGAAATTTTGTGTTGTCTGACATTCAGGTGGGATTCTGGCTTTAGAGATGACTTAGCTAGAAAGATGAGCTGAATTTCTGTGGAGGATCAGCTTGGACATAGTCTATGAAAATCTGATCGTAAAACACAATAGTAGTAGAGGGTTCACATTCCTGTGCAAATATGCTGTCCTGTATTTAAATAACTGTCTGTATTCCCCCTAGGATACTTCAGGAAAGCATCATGGTGTGCATCAAGTGTAGTTAGCTTAGGAATCAATAGAGTGTAGGCAGAATAACCTGGACTTCTGGAGAAGGTAACACAGGTCTTTTGTGAACCTTCTGGGACTTGCTTGGAGATGGATATATGCATACTAAGCACAGTACTTCTGGATCTTCACTATAACTATTACATAAAACTAGATTAAAGATATGTCATGCATATTTACATTTTACTTTTTGCATTGTTGTTTGCAGAGCAGACTTGTTCCTAGACATTTCAGTTTGCAGTTCTGTAATACACGGTTTATCTTTCTGCAGAAATACAAAAGAACTCAAGGTTTATTGAAAGACTGATTAGCATGAAAGTTAATCAAAATGCCTATTCTTTAGGAAACCAGTGATTAATAACTGTCATTTTGTAGCTCAATTAGTATTTTTTCTCTGTAGCCATTTGTTATACATGATATGGATACCTTGTGTATGGCAGAGAAGACTCTGGTGGCAAAATTGGTAGCCAATGGAATTCAGAACAAGGAAGCAGAAGTTCGAATCTTCCACTGCTGCCAGTGCACATCTGTAGAGACTGTCACAGAACTTACTGAGTTTGCCAAATCTATCCCTGGCTTCTCCAATCTTGACTTGAACGATCAAGTGACACTGCTAAAATACGGGGTTTATGAAGCCATATTTGCCATGTTAGCATCTGTGATGAACAAGGACGGGATGCTGGTAGCCTATGGAAATGGTTTTATAACCCGGGAGTTCCTGAAGAGCCTGAGAAAGCCATTCTGTGATATAATGGAGCCAAAATTTGATTTTGCAATGAAATTCAATGCACTGGAATTGGATGATAGCGATATATCCCTTTTTGTTGCTGCCATCATTTGCTGTGGAGGTAAGCGTTACGGATTTGTTCTTTAAGGTAGTAAATTTCAAAATTTTCTTCATGTGAATCAATAATTTTAATGGAAAAGCTTATATATTTCTTGAAGATTCAGTTCTACCACTAACAATGTCGTTTTCCCTTTTAGCATGTTTCATGGAAGATGCTGTGTAACTGTTAATAGTCTTGATCCTGTATTTTGCTTTGCAGAACGATAGATGTGCTTGAAATTACCTTTTAGCCTCACTTAGAGAGGGGTCTAGTTACTCTCTGTTTTTACAAGTGGGATGTGAAGATCGTTGGTGCTTTTTTGTTTGGGGTTTGGATTATTTTTTTTTTAATGTTTGAGGCTGGATTGGAAACAATACTTGTATCTGCCAGATGGGCAGAAAAATACTGTATAATGAGACTGGAGGCAGGTGCGGATTATGGCATTGCTCATCTTTGATGCTTGCTGATTGCATCATGTCATGAGTTCTGCACAAATGCACAGCTCTGATACACTTCCTGTGTTCTGAGTTTAATATCGCACACTGTTTTAAAAAAAGAGCTTACTTAGCTAACTAAAAAATACCATCGGCTAGTTTTTTTAAAAATTATTTCATAGTATCTGAGGATATGGGGTTTGGGTGTTTTGATGTTTTTAAATGCCCATTGTTTGAATTCTTGACTGTAGTAATAATTTATAAGCCTTTCTTTCCTCCAGAAAGTAAGGACGTTCATATTTAAGGTTAAATTCAAACCTATCCATAAGCGTTTTGGGAAGGGGAAATAAAAGATCAAGCGGGTTCCAACACACTGCTCCCGCCTGCCTTTTTTTCATTCTGCCAAACTCATAGGATGTTTTACTGCCCTGGTTGCCTCCTCAGGAATGACAAGAAGAGAGATACCATCTGTAGACTTTCAAAAGCTTCATGTGCTAGTTTAGACAGCAAGTTCTCATCAAATCTTGAATTACTTTTGCACAATACATTGGTATTTTGATGTTTTCAAAAGTCAAGGGAGTTCTTTGCAGGGAAAATGATTTTTGTGGGTTTTCTGGGAGTTGGTTTTGTTTTTGTGGGGTTTTTTGCCTCTGTCCTCATTGGAACTAGCTTAAGTTTTCAAGAAAGTGATTAAGTCAGTTGTTCCAGACGTCTTACAGAGAAGTTTGATCTGGAGAGTGGAGGTGTTGCAGGACTCTAAGTAGCTGAAAATGAGATCATATACTAGAAAGAGTGAAACATCCTTCATAGGTGCTTCTTTACGTCCTGTCAGTAACGCGTGCTATGGCAATATACCTGTGGGAACCAAGAGTGAAAGCCTGTTATTTATGTCTTGCTGTGTTGCTGCTGAACTTCAGGAACTCTCTAGAAATAGCCACATGCCTTTTTATCTGTCATTACTGTTTGAATTCTGTTCTCAGGACATACAGAATGTAGAACTGGATTCCGAGGCTAGATACTTCTGCTGGTTTTGGGGGTGAGGGGGTAGCGTGGGGTTTTTGTTTTGTGGCGTGGGTTGTATTTAGTAGATGAAATCTCTGCTCAAATAACTGTGGGCACTGAAAAAAACTTCGGCCAAGCTTTTTCTTTTCCTTCTTTTCTTTTTTTTTTTTAAATCTTTTTGAGCCTCATTGCCCTCAGTGTGTAATGTAAATATACGCTGTAGCCTACAATATAGAATCCATACAGTAACCTACTTTAAAGAGTACTTATAAAATTCTGACATGTATTCTTTTGTTTGTGTTGAGAACAGATCGTCCTGGTCTCGTAAATGTGGGACACATTGAAAAAATGCAGGAGAGCATCGTGCACGTACTGAAACTTCACTTGCAAACCAACCATCCTGATGACACCTTCCTCTTCCCAAAACTCCTCCAAAAAATGGCTGACCTCCGGCAACTTGTCACAGAGCATGCTCAGCTTGTTCAGATAATTAAGAAGACTGAATCTGACGCACATTTACACCCTTTACTACAGGAAATCTACAGGGATATGTATTAAGGATTTTTAGTATATTTTTTTCCACAATATTTAAAGACAAGAGCAATACTAATACCAGATGGGAGCAAAACTGCTTGCACAGTTATCTGCTGTTCACTCAGTCCAGAGCAAGAAAAATCTAAAGCTGGGTAACTGGAGTGTTACACTTCTTTTGGTTGGCGATCTTTTGTCCTCTTTTGAAAGAGTTCTGCAGAAAAATACTGATCATAGTGCTCATGAAGTGTCTTACAATGGTTCTTTTATTTGGAAATTTGGAGATTGGTAAGGAATGCATATTTGTATAATAAATCAGAATGTCAAGTTGCAGAAATGAACAAAATTGTATTTCCTCTTGGCTTAGTCATTTTAGAATTCATGTAACAAATTCAGCAAATTCTCTCCAGGTATATGCACAATCATAAAGATTCTGCACTTTTGGCTAATGGTAGTTACTGAGAACCAACTAACACTTTTTCTTACAGCAGTCAGTCTAGGTGTATCAAATGGTTGGACGTTACTGTACATACGCTTCTAAAAAATTTGAAAGCCCTTTGATCTGCTGCTGCTTTCATTCCATGAAATGCAGTACGGCTTCGTGTAGTATTACACTAATACACCTTAGGATTAGCGTGTTTAAAAGGCGGTTCTTTTGTGAAGTAAAATGAAATCCGAAGAGTTGTCTAAAATACATCAGAGATGCTCCTTTCAGGTATTTCTTAAGGAGTTAAATGTGGTAAAGTGATAGAACCGTTTTGTCAAAAGTGTTTTAAGGAAATATGAAAATGTCTCTGAGGAAAAATATATCACACTGTGTGTATTTTGGAGAACTTGTCGTAGCTCAAGGTGCAGTTTTGAACTTAAAAATACTATTTGGAATTAGCAGGGATTTTTGGAGAGACTGAAAAATCTGATGCTAGCCCAGAAAAAAAGAATTTCAGCTGCGTGGCATTCTTGTGTAGTGATGGCTTACTCTGAAGAAATGATTGTATAGGAAAGGCACCTTTTTTCTTGACAAGTATCTTGGCAATATAGAGGTGTTTGGACATGTTTACTTTTCTGACGAGTACACTGTTTCATTTTTTACCAGTTATCCACTCAGATATATTTCTTTCTGTTCCTTCACAGGCCTTGTCGACAGAAGTATTAGCTAGATTACTTCACCAAACTTTGTCCTTGTCCATACAGCCATAGTGGATGAGGTGACAGTATTACCAAGCACAGAGTTTGTAGGTGTCAATTGTGTGATACTATGAAAGAGAGCACAGTTGAGAGTTGTTATGTTCCTGAGAGCAAACTATGATTTTACAATGATGTTTACTCCTGATGCAAAATAAGCCATAAGGAAACTGCTTGACATTGCCACTTTATAGGATCTTTTATCAGAGTACTACACAAAAGTGCTAGTTGTGTGCAAGACACTGTGCTGTTTGTTTTTCTTTGTGGGTTTTTTTTTTATATGGTAACTTCACATTATTATTTCCTTATTTTACTATTTGTTTCATAACACAAATATCTCAGGAGCCAATCTTAGCCTTTTCACAATAGTTAAGCTTTCAATGGCACAGGAGGACACTTGATTTATTGTAGCACGTTTGAAGACTTCAGGATTTTAAACCTTCACTGCAAGAATTAAGTAAGATTGATGGAAGTGAGAACATCACACTATGATTCATATTTTAGTCACAACGTTTTTCTGTGCAGGCCCGCTGGCATGGCTAGACGCCGGATAAATTGCAGTTTGGTATTGATCCAGGTGGTGGTCATTAGCGGAGGTTTTAGTGTCAAATATATTCAGTGTAAAATATGGAAGCATAGGCCTCAGATTCGGTGACCATCTAGGGCAGGATGGAAACAATAAATGCATGCGCACAAAGCTCTCTCCCCTTCCCCGTGGCCAGTCGGTGACTGGACGAGTAGGCCTTATGTTACAGCTACTTCTGACGCTTCATTAAGAGAAGATTGGTCTTACCAGGAACCAGCAGATGAGAAATGGGTTGTCTTTTGTGTCTTACAGTAGTATGCCCTCAGAAATGACGAGAGGTTTTTAGCAACGATGCTGCTTTATTCTTCAGGTCATCCATGTTTCACTAAGGAACTGTGGGGTTTAGGCAGAAGACATTCAGCATTGAAATAACTGATACGCAAGAAATTGTCAAAATATCAGCCATTCTGTGATGGCGTACTGAAACTAACAGCCAACTGTTTTAAGTCTAAAAAGAGTATAAGCTGAAATTTTTTTCCCCAATGCTGAGATTTATGCAAAGGGCAAATTTCAAAGTTGGCTTCCATAGTTTGGGTGTACTGAAGTTTCTCAGGAAAAGCAAAGAGTCAGTGAGGACAAAGACTATTTTTCCTGCTCTTGAAACCTTTAAGAAACATGGAAAATTTAATAAGAAATACTTAAATCTTGTGCAAAACTGTGAAGAATTGAAAGTAGCGTCATTCAGTGGAAGGCATAACGTTTGGCTTTATTAGAAGCTGCTTGCAACAAGTTCCTATTATCAGCATTGGGAAAGTGCATAATTTGCATTTTTCCTGTTCCAGATCCATTTTGTTTTAAAATCAGCAAGCATTTTTTTTTACTAGTTCCTTGGAAACCGAAGTTTGACTTCTGTTTTGAATTAAACTGCAGAACTTTAATGAAAAAAAAAATGGAAGGAACGCGTCTCTGAATCACAGAAATATGAACAAGATGTTAACATAGCCTCAAATTGGGGATAGATTCCACTGCCCACGCTGCTGCACCGTTGCACGTGCCCGCAGTCTCTTCAAAGAACAACACAGGGCAGACAGCTCGCCTCCCAGGTGTTAATGGGCAAAAGAAGTTCTTAATTTCTACATTACGCTTCTAACGAAGTGCACTAGGTGCTTCAGCAGGTGACTGCAGCAGGCTTTTGCCAATTAGATTTGAAAATGACTCAGTTTGTTTTCATTTTTTTGAAGACTGGAATAGGAACTAGTTTGAGGTATATAACTGAGGAGCCTTCGGCGTCGCCACCTTGTACTGGTCGTCTAATATTTTAAACTACCCATTCGATGGAGGGAAATAAAGTGATCAGATTTTAGAATTAAAAATTTATTGAAAATTGCCTGGGTTGTTAGGTATAGTTTTGATCCGATTCTTATCAACATAACTTATTTTACTGTCATAGCACCAGAGAGCTCTGGTTAGCAACCAGATACCCACAGACAGCTTAGGACAAGAGACAACAGATGGGTAGAGAAAAACCCTAGGAAACAATGGTACGACTGGAGTAAGGAGTAGGTTTGTTGAAAACTTATTTTTGAGGGTTGTTGGGGGCTTTTTTATTCATTTATTGGGATGCCCTAGGTACTTTGATGAAGGGGAAGAAAAAATAGTAGAAAGGTTTTGTGTCAAGTGTTAGGGAAATCTGATGTTCACTTTTATCTCCTTAAATATTTTGTTTAAAAGTGTACTGTCTTCAACAGTTACACTGTACCTTTTTAAATTTCAGAATCTCGCTTTTATTTTAAACACAAATGGATAGACAACAAATAGGAATGTTTTCCACTTACGGAAACTGAATCTTTATTTTTTATTTAATTGCCATTTCCATGTGCCTTTGTGTGTTGCTTCTAGCCAGCTGCTAGAAAGCTGAAGTGTTGCCAAAGAGCGTATTTTTGCATTATTTCTGGCCCGCACAGATTTAGGAAATACCAGCAGTTGCACTAAGTCTGTTCTCATGAGAGAGCTAGCACAAGTTTGCAAATCAAAGAGCTTATAATAAGCATCTAAACATTTGTTTGTTTATTCAAACTGCTAAAACTTTGGAGATCTATTCATCACAAGAGCTGGGTCACATACTGTTAAATTTGAATTTCCTCCTCATTTCTAATGGAAGGCTGGGACGACTTGTGCGCGTCTCGGAAAAAGCAGCTGAAGGTTGCACTGTAGCTGCCTGTGCTGTGTCCGAAGGGGAACGATTTCAGCTCTCTCTCCTTAAAAGCATCCCTGTGGCTTAGGTGAAAATCTCCAACTACGTTTAACAAATGTATTTGTAGCTGTTGTGATACTGCTTAAGTGTAAGGTCTTACAAATCACAGTCCTTCCCTGAAAGCCCCGGTCCTTCAGTAAGCGTCGAAATGTAAGGTGTAGTGTGGTGGCTGGTACTTGTTTATATCTCAAGTGCTTTCTTGATAATCAGTTGCATATAATTTTTTTTTTAATCTAGGTTTAATCAGCTTCGTTATCCTTCTTGTATCAGAGATTTAAATTATATGTGGGTTTGATCTAAGATTATTGATATTGTTATGTGTTGTGGGATTTTTATTAATTTAATGTAAAACCATTTCTTCATGGTTTGATTTGTAAAATACAAGAATGTAATTGCAAGGTATAAACTTTCACTAAATTATATTACAGAGGTGCTTTAAGAAGAATATGTAAATTATTTAATTTAAATATTTGTTTCATACTTTATCTGGTGAACCCTTTTGTACAGTGAGGAAAGATTTACTTTTGTGGGTAAGGATGACGGGCCTGAAGGCAAAGACAAACTGCTATTTATTCCTGTCTGGTCTTTATTACTGTATCATTTGTGAAGAAGTATCACAAATTCTGCAGCTTATCAGTGTTTGGTATCGATAACTGTAACCAAATTTTAAAATATCTTTTCACATAGAACAGAGATGTCCTTTTGTTTAAGTTCAGTAAAAGTAAGTCTAGGCGAGGAAGAGCTGTAAACCCAAGATCAAGTTCATATTTTTACTGTTTTAACGCAAATTCTCCAATATGAAAGATAGTTTCCAGAGCTAAGTTCATCTTTGCTTCACAGCATGGTAGTTCATTTTCCTTCTAAGTCTGAAAAGAGAGCTCAAGAGAGCTAGACGCTGTTAGTACTCCGTTTTCGGAGGCACTTACTAGAAATAACACTGCGTATTCAGGATGATTTCCTGCTACCTGCACTGAGGTGATCTGCAGTTTTTATAGATGTATTTTAAAGGGTGTAATTTGGCAGTGCAAAGCAAAACGTTGAAATGCCATTATTGGCTTTTCTCTAGGAGTGTTCCCTTTAGAAGCAGAGATGAATTCAGAATCTGTTCCTGGGGGTTCTGTGTCCTGTGGTCCAGCTGTGGCAATCTGTGCCGCCAGCAGTCCTGCCCACAAATCCTGTTACAGGAACAAAGTTGCCTTTTAAACCTGTACCTTTTCTTTTGCTGTAGTCAAAAGATAGCACTGAGCACAAGCGCAGTATGTTACAAATGTTCCAGCAATGATTTATCCTTACCGCATTTTATTTGTAATGGGTAAAATTTTATTCCGCCAAATCACTGCAACTTGAAACTTTCACTCGATCAGCGTCACCATCCGGGTCTGCTGACTACCACGATACTTGTGTCATATTTGTAACGGCTCCACAGGACTCTCTTGTGGTAACCTTCAGCCACTGCTTTTCTCCATTTCATAGGCAGCAATGAAAAAACCCTGTAGAAGGCACGAACAGAACCGTCCCTTCACACTGCAAATATGTGATACAAATTCATCAGCTGGACCCCTCCTAGGGCAAGGGTGTTGCCTCTCCTTTTCTCTCATGTGCTTACGGGATTTTAAAATCTTTTTCAGCTGCCGAAGCCGTTTAGGTTTGTTTTGGTTTTTTGTCCTTGAACTCCTTTACTGCGTTAGTCGATCTTCTCAGATTCCATTGCAAGGACGTTCTGAAATAGAAAGGACCTCAGTTCCAGATGAGCTGCCTCTGCCCAGGGGACAGGCTGCGTGTGCAAGAGAGTCGTCTGGTTGCAGGCTGGCCCTTAAATAAGGACTGCAAGATCAGGCACAAGGTACTTAAAGGTGTTTTGAAGTATTGAGGTGTACTTGCTCAGGTTGGATGCTGCGGAAAAGGCACCAGCCTTACGATCAGTGCAAGAAGATTCCTGGCATTCTTTACACTTGAAAGGAAAAATAATTGGCAATGTGGGAAGACACTAACTGAAATCCTGGCAACGTGCAAGGTCTGTGTTCTGCTCCTGCTGCGCAGGAGTGCAGAATAGTCATCCAAAATCACAGAATCACAGAATGTTGGGGGTTGGCAGGGACCTCTGTGGGTCACCCAGCCCAACCCCCTGCCCAAGCAGGGTCACCCAGAGCAGGCTGCACAGGACCTTGTCCAGGCAGGGCTGGAATATCTCCAGAGAAGGAGACTCC
>Ga0065711_1001513_pt1 | contig 42646 bp, 20 predicted proteins | sample Hoacrofraction12_FD_59098 | JGI IMG/M metagenome (GOLD analysis project Ga0065711, IMG submission 59098) | Hoatzin crop microbial communities from Cojedes, Venezuela - Epithelial fraction 12 v2 (version 2) | ecosystem: Host-associated > Birds > Digestive system > Esophagus > Crop | place...
AGCACCGGGCCGGCAGCCTGCGGGGAGAAGGACCGGGGGGGAAGGGGGTTGAGAGGAGCCGTGCCTGGAGCCGAGCCGAGCAGGCGAGGCCGCGGCACAGCCCCTTACCTTCAGCGGCTCCCAGGCACCGCAAGCGGGAGAGGACCGGCCGGCAGCAGCCAGAGCGCGGAGGGGAAAGGGAGGGAGCTGGGACGGGTTTTATCCCACTCGGGAGCGGCTACACCCAGCCCTGCGCCCGCCCCGGCCTTGGCCTCCCGCGGCGGCCGGAGCAAGGGCGGCGCGGGCCGGCACCAGCCCGCGCTCCTCAGCGCCTCCCGCAGCCCTGTCAGCGCCCGCCGAGAGAAAGGCTGCGTGCGGTAGCTGGGGAAACAGGGACCAGAGGAAAAGTACGCGAGGCCGAATGCGGGCTGCAGCTGCCCTACGCGCCCGCCCGCATCTCTGCGCTCCCCCTGCGGCTCTACGCGCCCGGGTGGGGCCGACAGCCGAGGGCCCAGCCTGCCCCTCAGAGACCACCCCCTGCTCGGGGATAGGGCACAGGAAACTTTTCAAGTGCCCACTCTGCGTCAAAGGCGGTGAAAAGAACATTTCTGCCTGCGTGAGTCGGGTGGAGGTGTAACTGCAGGTGGTGGTTCTGGTTCTCCTTAGGAGTCGCGGGCCGGATGCCGGCCAGCGTTTGCAAGCCCCCGGCCAGGTGCTCCGAGGGTGGAGCTGGGTTTCCTCAGGCGTCAGGGGAATCAGCAGCAGCTGTGGGGGTCGGTACTGGAGGGCAGCAAGCTGCTGAACTGGGTGGCCCATGGCGAGAGGGGCACGCGGTACTGAGAACGTGAGTTTGTTAGCTTCAAGTATTTCTGTTTGCAAAACAGTAAACAAACTATAGCGAGTGAATACAGTAAAAAAAAAAAAATCTGTTCAGTAGTCTGTTCTTTCTTCGAAGGTCATCCACAGAGAAGCTATGGTCTCCAGAAGATTCTTGTAAGGAACCAAACTGACCTGGTTGTACAGTGTACGCATGAGTTCATCTTAACTGCTGAAATACTGAGAACCACGTATATAGCTGCCAGCAAAATTATGAGACTCATTGTTATAAAAAAATTCTTTATTCTAAAATCATGATTTCCTGAATTTGTTTGCCTGATATTTTTTTGAAATGACATTAAAATGCACAGGATGTTAAGAGATTTAAGTGTATTTTTAATGCTCATCGCTCTTCTATTGTAATATTATAAGTATCGTAGCTGAAGTATGCAATGTTTTTATTTTAGTGTTACTGAGTTCACATTTACACCATTTTCCTGAGGCATCTGCCTTCAGATAAATAGTAATATCTGAAAATGTGTTAATGTAATTATACTCTACATCTGTGGGCTACATTTTAGAGGTAAGTGAATGCAATGAAAACCATGTAAAGTTTCTAACATTTTGAAACACATTTCTCACATACTCCTGTGTTTGTTTTAGCAGTTCTGTAGTTCAAATTTCAGAAGTTTATTAATGCAATGTAATAAAAACTTTTAAAGATGAGACTTCTTAAACCATTTCACCTTACGAATGATTTTATGTAGGCAAGTTATAAACCCTGAAAACAGAACTTTATGGAAAGGGTGATGTTTTGTCAGGTTGCATCAGGCTAAGTGAAGAATATCGAAACATGGTATCTTAGGTGAAAACTTACAAAGGTACCTCTTTTCTGAGCTTGCTTCTGGGGGTTTTGATAGTAGTCCTATTGAAAGCAAAGTGACATGGTACAAGTCAACTTACTTTTAAAACTGTAATATTCTTTTTTCTCAGAAAAGACGAACACTGGCCGTTTAAAGGCAATAGTGATAACTGGAACCTCAGTTAAAGTTTTTGCAATCAAAAGATGCTTATCAAGAAAGTGAAATAATTGCATGAGACCAAGTAACCTAATGGATAAACTGAATATTGCCTGCGCTTTTTGACACTTCATGTGAGTTGTGAATTCTGTCTCTGAACATAAATAAATGATTTTGACAGCCTCTCCTTAATCATTGATACATGGAAGTTTCCATAAGAAAAACTGTCACATACATTTTAGCACAATTTGACACAAAGGGAAGGTCACTCCAAAGACCTTAATTGCGTTGTATGCTCAGAGACGATCATGAAACCATGTGATTTCAATTTTGTCTTTCAACACCATATTTGTTATCTTGGTAAACTAAATCATTCCATAAAAGTAGTACACATATTAATAGCATACTATTTAAATATATTTACAGATGCACATTAAAAATACTGATTATGAAAGCTATATGTATCGTATGTACTACTTAGATTTCCAGATATTAACAACTATCCCAAAAAACCAAGTTGTTTTGTTTCATTCTGGGTCTCTACAATATGAAGCATTGTGTTTAAAAATATGTAGCTTTTCATCTGTGGTAAATGAGAAAAGTTTTAATATAGGATGGATGTGGTAGCATCTCAAGTTATACAACTTTTTTAAAGCACTGGTCCTACCTAAAAATAAAACCTCCCGTGGCTTGTATGTTTGTGTAAACTTTGCATTCTAATAATTCATTTTGGAAAGAGTGATTGAACAGAGCTAAAACAGGTAAATCATTAAAATAGCATTTTTATAGTAGTGGCTTAATACAAAGTATGTTCTTCTGCACTAGTTTAATAGGGGTGATATTGAACAGATTTACCAAACCTACACCAGTTTTGTGTATATGATTTAACTTTCCTTAAAAATAATTTAACTTGTACCAAACTGTTAGAAACCAGATGTATGCCAGTATAAAATGCCCACATACAAATGTCTACCATTATAGCCAAATTGATTTACCACTGTATCTCAAGCTAAACTGATGTAACTTCTGTCAAAACTACTCAGATAAGACAGATTTCAAATCACAGTATAAGCAATGAAAGTCTTTTACTGAAAATTGTAGTGTTCACATACCACTATTATTTTAAGAATAATGATTTGGTTCTAAAAATAAATTACGTGATTTATAGATATCACAAGATTTTTAAGGTAACATTGTTCAAAGTTTGGGAACTCTTGTTGTCATTTCTTTTAAGAAATTATAAAGTGAGATTTTGATGCATGTTTCAAGAACAGAATCTAGGATTTTAAGAGTAATGCCAAAAAATGGACTTGCCTTAAGTGTGACTGGAGCGATTATTGGAATTATTACCATAACTTTTACATATTATTTCTGACAGTGTTGATATGCTGATCAGGTTCACAGAACTCTGGTTTATGTCTCCTCTTTTCCTGTGAAATACGCCCTCCCTGTGTCTCTTTGTCACTATCCCCAGTTTAGCCATCTCACTATTTTCTTGTGCAAAGAGAATCCCTGGATGCTCTGTTATGCCGCTGTCAAATCCCATATAGGCCATAGCAATAGTATGAAAAGTAATTAAATGAGGTTAAAGATTTGATCCTTGAATTATTTTTATGATGTTCAGTGATTTTTTTTTTTTTTAAATATAAAAACTTCAGTGTTTTTTGTGTAAGTATGAATACATATACACACGAAGTTGAAAATCTTGTGGCAAAGACAACACCATACAGGAAGATAACATTACATAGATGAAATAATTGTATATATGTCCCTGTTCTGTGGCACTGGGTCTTGGCAAGAATCAGCATTATGGGAAAAACAGAATGAACACAGACTTGTCAACCTACCTGTTGTGATATCAGCTGGGTTTGCATACGAAAACAAACTGTAAGAGTTACCTTGCCTCAACATGTGTTTTACAAATAACTTATGTTTACGGAATATTATTGAATTGAAATCTGTAATGAATCATAGTCCAAGTTAAATGCATCACAAGTTGAAGTATCACATGTGACAACTGGTGAGGAAAGGGAGAATATGCATGCAGAAAAGGTCACACTCTTGAGCTTGACAGAGATCACTTCTTTCTGTTGGAGAAAAAGGAGATCTGTCTTGGACTTGGCTCTCCACAAGGGTGATTCACAGATGAATATGTACACAAAGGAAAAGGGTGTAGACAGTGAATGATGTGGGAAGAATCTCTTCTGAAGGTAATAAGACTTCTTTTCAAAAGTGCGGTTTCTGCATCAAAGCTACAGTCATCAGTTGCTAGTTGTACCCTTTGGGCATTATCTTCTGCTGTTGCAGAAGGTTTGCATTCTAATTCTAGGTTTTTTTCCTAATTTTTGTTCTGACATACACACAACGTCATCTCATTTTATCCAAAAGTTATTTGCAACAGAAGGGGTAAAATTAGGTTTTTTGAAGTATTTTTTAGATTCTTTTGTTGAAGAGGATTTATTTTGGCTTGGTGAGCTAGTGCGAGATTCAGAAATGCCATGTCCCATTCCAGACTTGGGTACTGGTCTACTTGGAGACATTGTGTGGTTAATTTCCCCTGTCGGTGTTTTATTTTCCCCATCAGTAATGTAATAAAAATGAGATTTACTTCCATTAGGAAAAGCTTTGAAATCTATTAATGAAAAGCACTGCAAAAGAACTTTTAAAAACCTTTTATAAATGTAGAAAGTTGGGCCTGTTTCTTATGACCTGGGATTGTGTAGGTACCTCTACATTCCTATTTCTTATTAAAAATAATGTCTGCTCACTAATTGATTAACCATTCAGATCATATAATAATTCCACTCTGTTGTGATTATTGTAATCCAATAATTAATTTCTTCAGCTTTCTTCTCTTCATCTCCTTTCAAGGATTTTCTTCTTTATATGAATGGGCAGCAAAGTCACTTCAATAAACTCAAATATTTATCTGGCCTCAATTAGCAATCAAGGCATGTTTTTGAGATGAATGAGAGCAATTAGTGGTTAACAACATTGTTGACAGCTGTCACATACTGAAATATGAAACAGCATTAGCTTAGATTACATTAGGGGATAGTTGTCAAGTACTGAGAATTTATTGTATTATCTTATGTATAATGTGATGAAATATTGATGAAAAAATGTCACATTTCATGTCAATGGAGCTATTGTTTTGCAAAGATAAGCTATGGGTATGTTCACCATTGGATATACTTCTGGAGACTTAAGAATGCTGTTGATTTAATCAGTGCTTTTATGAGAATAAATGCAATTTCACTAATTGCTACTGGATAAAAGGGTGAGATAAGTCTATACTTGTTACATTCTAGAGTTACAGCAGGCCAATATTTGTTAACGTAGAATTCAATCTCCTAATGTCTTTCTTACTGGATTTACAAATTATACTTTATTGGGTTTTTTCCAGCAAATAATGATGCTATAGCCAGAAGCTCCAACAATAGGGTAGTTTAAAAATATTATTAATTTTGAAATACGAGTAACATGTACGCTTTTGCTTATTTACTGTAATGATAAAGCAATGTAATATACCCTTTGAGACGCTGGAGGGAGCAAAGTGGAAACAGGGAGGAAAGTTCAATCCTGTTAACTGCTTCATTTTGCTCAGAATGCGAAAACGGGATGTGTTGTTGTTAATTGCAGTTTAAATACGTTTTAAGCTTGTAGAAGTAACGATCTTGTTTTGTCCTTCTCATAAATATTTTTAAAGGTTTTTTCCTTGATATAATTACCCACTTCACACTTTTGCCTTTCAAGATTATCTGCATAAAATGGGTTTAGTTTTTATTCTTTGTGCTTTTCTGCAGAAAAGTGTGGAAAATTAGATTATATTTTTAAGGGTAAAAGATAAGGTAATTTTTATAACAGTTTTTTCCAGTTGTAAAATTTCTCATAATAAGCATCATGACCACACCTTTTCCAGTATTCTTGCTCCTGTAAGACCATATAATGTAGGCAATTATGGCAGCTGTATTTGTGCCTCGGAGTTCCTCACTTCTTTCTTTTGTGGGCCTCACAAATCAGGAGAAAGAAATTACCTATTCTGTCTTTCTACAGAAACAGGATAGGTAATATTTGGGTTTCTGGTAGATATGTATTTAATGTGGCTTTAGGGTATAAAGTTGTGGGGTTTGGGGGTTTTCGTTTGTTTGTTTTGTAAAGGAAAGGCTGCAAGTGCTGAGCTATTACAGATATTTTTAGAAATATTCATTTAAGCACTTCCTATATGTTCATTAAACAGAGATACAGGAAATAAAGATATCTCGTATTTCTTGGTTTCCACGTGGAAAATGTTCCATGGCTTTTCTTGAAAGTGAGTATTTTAAAGTGAGCTGAAGAAAGGATTACAATTTTAAAAACACAGCTACAGAGCTCATACAGATTAAATGCAATCCTTGAGAGAACCAGCAATGGAAATTTTTTGAAAGCATGAAGAAAAGGCACATTGAATTTGCAGCATATGTAGCTAATTGTAGACTCGTGTGATCATCAGGACTGACTGGGTTAGAAAACATTCTGCTAAATCAAAGAGTAGTCAAACTAAGACTGTTACTCTGTTTGTTAGAAACATTTTTTTTGTTTAAGAGTGGAGATGAAAGAATTACTGAGGCTTACCTAATTTTTTGGTAACGGCTTTATTCTGCCACCTTTTTCTGCATATAGAGCAATTCCATTGACACCAAGAAAGACAGCTAAGTGCAAGCACTCCACTAAATCACAGATTCAGAGGGGTGATAGTACATGTACAAACATATATGAAATGATGAAAAATGGCATCTGTTTGACACTTATGATTAGGAAGAGATATAGAGGCCGAAGTAACAAATTTGGTGCATAAGATGAATAAAATTGAATGTTCTGAAGAAAAAAAATCAATGTACATTTGCTATAGTAATTTTTTTAAAAAGTACTAGATCTGTTTACTCTTCAGCTGTGTATTTAAATGAAGAAAAAAGGGACAAAATATTTTTTGTCATCTCAAAATTTTCATGTGTACTATGACATACAACTCTGTTTTAATACTTTTTTTTTCTTCTGTAAAGTCAAATGTTTACTGTGCTGTACTTTAAGAGATAAATAAGATCTGAAAACATCCGAAGTTGACTGAAAGAAGAAATCATTGCTGTTTTCCAGAGCAAATCAGCCTCTACCCACTAGGTGTCTCTAAAAGTAAAATAAAAGTAGTCAAGAAGGCAGCTAAAGCTGCGTAAGAACAGTGGAACAGGGATCCAGGAGGCTGCAAAACGTTTCCTTACATAGAGAACAAACCTGCACTTTTAGCAATCAGTTACTGAGTAGAAATATTTGATTGGACCTCTGATGAGCTAAGTTTCTTTTGAAACTTATTCCTCCTTAATTATAATGAGCACAGTTTAATTTTTGTGTGGCAGCAAGCAATTTTACAAAAATCATACCAATGAGCAGAGCAACTAACAACGAAATAAAAACTTTAGTAAATCTTGGTTAACTGATAATGGATTCTGAAAAGAAAATACATTTTACTTTACAAGTTTTTTTGCATCGTTTAAGGTAGCTTTTTCTGATCTGTTTTGCTATACAAAGGGGGCATGCTTTCTGGGGCACATGACTTCAGTGCGCCAAATGACTCCATTGAAGAGACAGAGATCACAGTGAGGGCAGAATAGTACCCAAACCTAAGGACCATAATCAGTTGTGATCCTCTTCCCAGGTAGTGTAGTGGTACATTGACTGGTTTGTACATGCTCTGTTTCTAGTTATGTAAAACAGTTAAAATATGTATCTTTCTTTTCATAGGATTCTTAATGAGAAGCTCCCAAAGCACTGTACAGTGTTAATTCCAACACTATTTTCATAAGACAGGTAGGTGATAGTTTTCTCAGTCTTTATGAAATTCGGGTCAAGGAAGGAGAAGTGTGAAGTGACATGCAAAATTTGTACACAATAATCTTAAGGTTAATCTGGACTGAATAGCCTATTTTTTTTCTAAAGCTTAGGACCAAATTAGAAATTGTACAGTTTTCTCACTAACTACAGGTATTCAACTATTCAAAACTTAGAAATTTGTGGCTTTTTTTAATAGTTGAAATACCACTTTTCTGTAATAGAATAAGAAAAAAAAAGCCCTATTAGATGTCTATTTTTAGTCTAATAACCTACTAGCTCCTGTGGCTATCACAAATATGACAAGTGGAATATAGATCTATGACAAGTTACTGTGTGTTAAAACTTCAGGATTTTTTTTATTGTTGCAGCTTGACTATTTGTTATAAATCTGCAAAACTATAATAAATAGATATGTTATTAAAATTTGTATCTATGTACTTAATGGTTAATAACACATAATATTTTGAAGGTGGGCCCTTCCTTTGTTTCCTGTTGGAAAAGGGTAAATGGAGAGCGTTAAACTCATTTGTCAAGGTGATTCTTGTGAAGCCCAGAACAGATGAGCTATTATCCCCAGCCATAGTTGTGCCTATCTTTTGGATGCAAGGACCAAACTGGTCTAATTTGTAGTTCCTGTCTTCAGTATTGCTCATAGTTTCTCAGGGTCAGAAATCAGCTGATTGATTTTCTGCTTATCCTGTCGCTTTGGTGATGTATCTCTTGATAGTAAATTTTGTTACAGAGTTCATTAATTCTATCTTTTATCACTTATGGAGTCTACTGAAAATTATAGTATACACCTGGGGATGCAGAATCTATATTTCTGAAAGGTAGAAATAAACTGGCTGGAAAAACTGATTTTTTTTTTTCCTTGCTTTCCTGGTTGAATTGCTTCTCATTGGTTTCAGCTTTCTGTGTTATTGTGATCACAATAATGATAATATAGCTGTTTATCTTTGAATTTCATCTGAAGAGTGCGTAATCTTCTTCTCCCACTGGCTCTCATTTCAAGAGAATGATTGACTTCAAGCAGGGGGCAAAAAAGCAGTTTATCCCCTAGTCTTCTGAGGTGACTGGCATATTTGTTCTGCTCCTACGTTCTATGTTTGTAATATCTATTGAAATTTGGCTGATTTTTTTCCCCAGTTTATTTCTTACTTCCCGGAATATTTTTAAATATTCTCTCATATAACAAAGATACCTTAAAACAGTAATAGGCTGTGTTTTCATTTTTGTGCGAGGGTTCAGAGGTTATCTTCTGTGTATTTTTGCAGTCAGTTTTAAAATATGCTCTGTTCTTGCCCTTCCTTATGCAACATAAATCTATGTGTTCACGACCATAGTTGTTCCATTACAAGTATCCTGTAGAGGAGGAACTTCCTGAGAAGAACAATATGTAGTTTTAATGCCAAGTAGGTAAATCAGCAGAATGAAACCTCCTTGCTTTTGATGAATTAACTAAAATATGCTCACAGGCTTTAGTTTGCTAATATGTGCTATATAAATTCATATAAAGAAAGAGAAGTAAAAGAAAGAAGGCAGATTCTCACTAGAATATGTAACCTTACAGATTAAAAGAATCTTATCTTTGTATCAGTTGAGAATTTGGGTTGAAAAATAATTACATACATCTTTTGGAAGCAGATGTCTCAACAGTGTCAGGTGTCAACTGACACATCCTTAACAGCAGTGTACCTAATTACTCTCTTCTGTTGAATAGAGTGGAGTGAAAGTATAGACAGTTTGATATAGTTTAGATAAAATTGCAATGTATACAATTCCTTTTCGTTCTTCTAAAGTCTTGATTCTGCATATAGATCTGCAATGTTGGGACCTTTTAATTGAAGTCAAATTATAGGACTGAAATGTAATATCAGGCATTACACAAGAAATTATAATATGGAAGAGGAAGACATTGGGGCAGACATTTTATATTTTAAATAACACATTATTTTAAAATATAATAAATGTGTTTTCCAAATGAAAGAGCATTTGCATGTTCCCTGTTCTCAGTCCATAGTGACCTTCTGCATATATTGAAGTATTCTCTGCATATTTTCTACCATAAAGTTGTAGCATCTTTCCCAGTTGCATATGTAAGAAACAGTCATGCCATCACAGGGACATAAATGAACCACAATGACTGCTGTAGCTGTTGGAACCCAATGATTCAAGGAGAAATTCGGTATTCCACATGAAGGGCCCCAATATCTGAGAAGGTGACAGCAAGAAAGGAAGATGAGGCAAGTTTGCACAATTTCAGAATGATACAGAGATGCAGCTGTGTGACCCATGCTAAGGCTCACTGTGGACTCTATTTACTGAACCTTCAGTCAGCAGTGATTACATTTTTTCATTTGACCCAAATACACACTTGGGATTATATTCTTTTCAGCCACTATGTACCAGACCAGCTCTGTTAACTTCAGTGGAACTCCATTGCTTGTGTAAGGTGGAAGCCTGGCTTTGAGATGATCAGACTGCTGTGGGAGACTTGTTCAGAATAAAGAGAATTCAGAAGAAAGATATGCAAATACATTAATCTAAAACACAAGACCAAAAAGTAGTACGTTAATAACTTCGTGTTATGACATAGTAGCATGATCCTAAACCAGCATAAGTACTAGATACTTCTATGGGAGAAAAAAAATCAAGTCTACACACATTATGCAGAGTGACTGTAGTCCATCATGGAATCCTGCAGTGAATTTTCTTCAATGTCACACTTAAAAGATTTTTGACCTTGTGGGCTATCACAGAATCACAAGATGCAGCCTCTCAAGATCATCTAGTCCAACATCTCTCCTTAAAAACAAAGTCAGCAAGAGCAGGTTACCAATGATTGCGTCCAGTCAGGTTTTGAATATCTCAAGGACAAAGACTCCACATCATCTCTGGACAACCTATTTTGGCGTTAAATTACCCTCACAGTAAAAATTAGTTTGCTTATGTTCAGGTGAAATTTTGAGTTTCAATTTGTGCCCATTGCCTCTTCACTTGTTATTGGGCAACAATGGGAAGAGTCAGTCTTGTTTACGCCCTTCCTTTGGGTATTTATAAACACTGATAAACCCACTCCCCCTCCCCAAACTTTCTCTTATCCAGGCTAAACAGTCAGCTCTCACCTCTCTGTTGAGGTGTGGCCATCATCCAGACCCAGTTTCTTGGAACTGCAGACAGCCACTCCTGAACTCAGAAGACCTATACACTCCCCTCTGCTCCAAGGACAAGCCCCTACTTGAATTCAAGAACGAAGACCAAATGCTACAATTACAATATGCAGGAAATTGAAAAATTTTAGAAGTAAAATATTCCATGTCTGTGGGACTATGTATAATATTAACTACAATTTAAAAAAAAAAAAGCCTCAGTATTAATCTGAACAAGTAGTCACAAACACCAGTTTTTATAATTATTTCAGTGTTTTTATTGCTGTAAAATATGCTAACATTGCATGAGAGTCTTTACTATCTAATAAACTGCTGCAATAGCATTAGAAATTCATGAAGTATGTTAAATTCAGCTAGTGTTTTTGTGCAAGATTTATTCACACCTTATTTTAGAAAGTTAAACCTACTTATGCTTAGCTAATACAATAGAGTTCTGACTGTGTGAATCTGCATTAAAATATAAAAAAATTAAACCTTCTATATTCCATTTCAGATGCTTTGAACGTATTAAAATCTAAGTTTAAGAACTCCCAAAGTATGTTCGTAATAAAATAGTTGCACTGAGTTTGAGCTGGCAAAGATGTCATTCAGAAATGTGTTTAGACTAGAGGCAGCTGCATACAGCAGATAGAAGATGGGGAAATGAGGGCAAGGAAACAGTTGTGATATTTCTCCTTTCCTCTTCCATCTTGGAGAGTGTGTGTAGATGAAGAAAGAATTTGTCATTGGTCTTTCACTGCTGCATCAATTGGCTGGCTTTCCTCCATGTGAAACATGGGAGGAGCATGCAGGAAAAGTGAAACACACTTGCAGTGCAGAAACAGAAGGAAAAGAGTAATTTAGTCTTCAAGCCAAACTAGGTTTTTTTCCTGTTTGTAAAAAAAAAAAAAAAGCTTACTTTCAATTTGTGTTCTTTAAAATATTTTTCTACTGGAATGGAACTTCTCTCAGTAAAAGGTACGTTTCTTTTATCATGCAAGCTCCTTTACCAATGTGACACATATTTAGTAAGTGGCTATAAGAAGCAACTTCATAGACAGCAGATGTGAATTGCTCATTTAAGTCGACGGGAATATTTCTTGCAGTAGTTCCTTTAAGGGAAGTCAAGTAAGTGCAGTGCGTAAATTCTACACTCTTGCAGTGCAATTGAACTGCTGCAGTGTTTGGACTCTGCTGGTGGCTCAGCGACAGTTTGGCCTCTCTTCTCTTCTCTTGCGATGAAAGTGAAAGCTTTTTCAGTGTGAGTTATGATGGATTTATCTGGCTGTCACATAGACATTCTGCAAAGAGGATGCAATTCCACAGAATATTTAGGGATGTTTAGGGATAGATGAAAGCAAGAATAAGGAAAAGGAAGGTAGGTGAAGTTAGGCAGATGGGAAGGGAATCGGAAAACAATGGTAAGCTTTTGGGAACCTTTGTGGTGTAAAGCTGTGGACTCAACATTTTTATTTATTGGGAATTACTAAGTCCTAAGTATAGTAGTGAAATATATGATATATCTAAGTATATTCTTAGAGCAGGTTTAGTTTTTGTATGACTGCGGTGATTTTTCATTCAAATTGAACTGAACTGTCTTACATGCATTGATCTGGCAGGAAAATTTAAACAATATTGAATTGTACTATTTAAAAGTCTAAATTCAATGAACTTTAGTAGTCAGACACTTGACACAAAATGATAACTAGGTTAGATTTTCGTAATTATGATGACTGTCTGAATCACAGTCCTATTAGCTTTAGGGCATTTTTCTTTAATGGAAGTGATACCATAGCGTGGAATGTAAGGCTGCTGAATAAAGTCAGGATTTGAAGGGTTCACTTTTTAAGTGGTAGGGTGTTTACTGCAGTGTGTCTTTTCTAATAGTCAGAGTAAATACAAAGTAATAAAGGATTCTTTGTAAGATGGTAGAAGCTACTTTAGATTATATGAAGTCTGTGAGCCTTCTGTGACTATTATTGAGAAGAATTTTGAACTAGCATTATGAGGTGATGGATAATATACTGCCCTCCCTAGTGACCTGCTCTCCATTCTGCCCTTTGTATTGTATCCAAAGTTTCTCTAAGCTGCAAAGACTTTCCACATGTTTCCTTTCCCAAAGAATTGTGAGTAATCATACTAGCTTACCACAGTGGTGCTTACATTTTTTTTGAGTACTTATTTTCATTTTTCATTGAGTTTTTTTTATACCACAGAAATCCCTTAGGGTTTTTTTCATAAAATTTATTGGCAAGCATTTTTACGGTATTATCTGAATGTAATCAATTTCTTTTTTTTAACAGTGAAAAAAGGAAGGTTGGATAAAGCAGCTGGTGAGTCTAATTTCCCTTTTAATTTCTGGTTTACATTTTTACTCCTTGGACCTGCATGTGTGTGTCATACTAAAGAATCATTTAAGCCTGGGACTACTTTCATGCATTTCATCAACAGTTCAGTACAAAAAACAAATGAGGAAAGAATTGAAAAATTTACATGTATTTTAAAGATAAAATTAATAAACAAGATTGTGGCCTCAGACAGTCTGTAATTTTCAGTTATTAATTGTATTTTGTCTCAAACTAGTGGTATTTACAGGATATTTCCACTAAGAAGCATTTTTATATAATTTGTTGACCTAAATGGGTCATTAGTCAAAAGAAACTATTTTTTATATAAAGAAAGTGCAGGATTTTAACTTCACCAGGGTGGGGAGGAGATGATGTCTGAATTTTCCCAGTGAGGAATTACAGGTCGGAGATACTGATGGACTACTACAGAGGACAGGTGTAGGCCCTAGTCACTAAACATGAAAAAAATCAAGCTGCCCAAGATTCTGTAAGTCTGCGTCCAGGACCAAGATTTGGCCAGAGTGAAAAAGAAAGTCCAAACTTAGCTGGAGATTTCTTACACATAGGTAGACTACAGATTTAAGGTCCTCAAGATCTTTGTAATTACTACTTCTCAGGAGAAGCTGGTATACAACGTAATCAATGCAGCCAAATTTGCCAGTAGTTGTCTGGCTAATACGTTTAAGCAACCTCTGCAAATTGTTTAAAGTTATCTGGATTAAAGAAAGGTAACCTGAACTAGCCCAGGTTAAGCTGCTTTTTGGAAACATGATTCTTCTAACTCTCTATGATATAGTCGTTCTTCACAGTGGCTGTGAAGTATGTGTATGAAGTATAGACTGAAGAATCATCTTTCTTTCATTGAAATCCTAATGCAATCAGAAAAATGTTCTGCAGGGTTCAACAAATCTTATATTTTGCTGATATTCAAGAGGTGATAATTTACAAAAGATTATCATCAAACAGAATTATTGATAAAAGTGAAGTAATTTTAATTTTCCTTTGAATGCTGTAGAAGACTTTTTAATGCCATAAGTAAAGGCAATAAAGTTTGAATGGTGTATTCTCTGATAACTGGCCATGTTTTCTTGGGCAGAAAAATTACATAGGTGGTGACTGAGAACAGTGTTGAGATACCTGCATGATTTTCAAAATGCTGAGATTCTACTGTGGTTAATTTACTACTTTGCGTAAGCTGCCATGAATCTGCTGTGCTCTGTTTTGGGTTGAAAGCTGAAGATGCTATCAAGGGGATAGCTTTCTCTTTTTCTTTTCACAAAAAGTTGCTCCAGATGCCTCCATTTTTGACAGCCAAAGGGTTGGGAGCTGCAGTAATGGCTTTGCAGAAACAAAGCTTCTTATTAAGCAAATTTTACAGCTCCTTCCCCCTGCCAGGGTGTTGTAATAATATTCAGTCTTGACACTTACTCTTCAAAGAGGTTACATATTCACAGTTATTTAGAAGACAGAGTTTTGACATTTTCTTACCTGACATAATTCATGAAATCAGAAGAAAGTGAATTAGTGGTAAAGTGCTGAAGGGTAACATTTAGATCCAGAGAAGAGCCAAAGAGGTCAAGGAACTACTAGAGAAATAGCTATTTTAAAAGGCAGATGACAAGCTTCCAGACAAGACAAGACAATGATAATGCAGGCAGTCTGAAATTTCTTTAGTTTTTGTGCTAGAAAAGGAGCTGCGGAAAGGTAGCAGGTGATTAGGTTTAATCACCTGGCATGATGCATAGGAACATAAATTTTCAAATGGGAAAGAAATTATAGCGTAGAAGATAATAGGACAATGAAACAGACTACCAATAAAAATGTGTCTTAAAGTCTCTATCTTGTCAGACATGGCTTCATTTAAATGGGATAAGTTTTAATCATGGAGAAGTTTGGTGGTTGTATTTTTTATTTAAACGTAGATATAGATGTGGGTGCTCAAAATGGCTGGAGTTAAACATTGTAGGTTGCTATTTTTCAGCCAAATGATTTACTGGAGCGTTCTGAAAATTTCTCGAACTTTGAGTTGCAAGCTTCCCAACTACAAACAAATTTTGCAATGATAAAAAATTTTGCAAATTTTGTTTTGCCTCAGTTACACAGAATGAGCAGTAGGATGGTATGTGAATCGTGCATTGTTGACACGTTTCTCACAAATAAGTCACCAGACTTCTAAATCTGTATTGACTTTGTCAAATTTTTTCAATGTAGGAACAAAGACATGTTTGAGAAGATTGGTGCGCTGAATTATAAAAAGTAAATCGATGACATTGATCACTGTTGATTTTGTTTATTGAAAAAAATAGTTCCCATTATATAATATCCTTTAGTCGTTTGTCAAACATTATCATCAGTCCTAATTGATAAGATCTACATACAGGATGTACAGAGCTAACTCTTCTCCTTCACACTTTTTGTTAACTGCAGTGTAATTTGAGATGATCTATGCAATAGCCTGTTGTAGACAGTGACAACTTCCCTCCAACTGAGGCTGGTTGATTGACCTGTGGTAATACAGACAGCAAAAAAATTACTTCTGTTCTTGGCTACATCTCATTGTATATTTTGGCAGTAGTTCTACTTTTTTGTTGTTTTTTTAAAAAAAGTCTGTTTTTATCCATATGTCATTGTTGATCCTAGTGTAGGATGCTGGAGGCTAATGAAAGATATTACATGCATGCAGGCTGAGATTTTCTGAACAGCCACATTCATCGAGATGATATAATATGCTCTTTGCTTCCTTAGATTCCTGTGTGAGGCTCTAAAGGGTAGAGCTGTCCCTTAGTTCTTTTGCTTTTTTTTCAGTGGTATTATCAAGTGCTTTGAACTTTTTTGAATTTTGTTCTTTTTGCTGATTAGGTCCAGTTTGATGAATACTCATACTATGCATTTACAAAGACCTTTACAAAAATGTTTGAGTTCATTTGTGACAGCACCTGAAACCCATTTTGCTCCTGCATCTATAGACAGAACTAGATTCACACACAAACGCAAGACTGAATTACATGTTACAAGTCTGTGGCCTTGCCTTAATAGGACATTAGCCAGTCCACCACTATTATCATACCAATTGAAAGGCAAAGAAAATCCTAATTTACAGAAAAGGAGTGTGTACTGATTTCATGCGAGGTATGTCAGGGAGATTGATAAATAATCTGAGAAGCCACATCTGGAAGCTGATCCTTAAAATACTTGCTCGCATTTAGGATTATTTCTCTACCACCTGTGATAGGGAGGGATTTTCCTGTCATAATCCCATTAGAATTAATAAGAATTTCCTTGCTCAAATCCATGTATTTAAACCATGCCTCTGAATGTTTTGTATGGAGTAAGAGTTTAATCCTTAGTACCATGGGGTTGAAAGTTTCCAGCTTCTAGGAGGAAATAAAGTGGATTTTAATGTTCTGGTTATTTCTTTTTCAGATGCATTCAAAACCTATGTTGTTTTAAAAGTCCAAAATTTAAAAAGCACTACAATAGACAGAAGGGGAAGTGAACCTTGCTGGGAACAGGACTTCATGTTGTAAGTAACAGGGAATTCTTATCCATTGGTTTTGTTATATCTTTGCTGTATTTGGATGGTTTAGAGCAATTAATAACATCTGAGACCACGTACAGACCACAAAAGCAAGGAAGAAGTATCCAGCTCAGAGAAAAGGCGCCAGGCTAGTTCTAGGGAACAGAAGAGAAGTTGATTTTGGAAGCCAAGTTGGAGATGAAGGCCAGTGTCAATGAGGGGAAGAAAATATTTGTTACCAGTATCTTTAATTCCATGTAATGTTTAGCAATACAGGAAAGAAAAGAAAGAGAACTCAAATTGCTCCTCATGCAACTTGATTTTTGTTTTACTCAATTTCCTTTCTGTATGATTCATATTTTGTACATGCATTTATCTAGTTCACTGCCAGTTTAGGTAGTTTCTTTATTATTGACCTGTACTGTTTCTCACTTCTGTCTGCAGATCTTTGTCTGCTTCACTCAACTCTCCATCTTGTTATTCAGTCTTTGTTCTCCTCTTTTCTCTAGAGCCTTATATACACCTCACTGGTCAAGAGGGTCCAAACACTTATATACTGGCTGGCATTCTGAGGAAACCTTCTTTCAACTGTCAATTTCAAAGCCGTTAAAACCAATAAATATGTAACTTAATTAGATGCTGAGATAGTATGCTAATCTCTACTATCTTTGGTCCCTCCTTTCTCCCTGAACAAGTCTTTCTCTGTCATCACATCCTCTTTGTGGAAACACAGATTTTATTCCTGAGATCTAGAGTTGGTTGAAATATTTTTACAGACTTAAACATTTAATTGGCTCTAGTTATTTTTATGAAAAATGTCTTTTTCACAATTTTTTTTTTCTAATCCAAGAGTTTTAATATTTTTTCAGAAGAATGAGTTGCTTTGAATCATTTTTCCATACTTATCAGAACCTATAAATATCTTTTGATAGGCCCTACGTATGCTGAAACTGACATTTTGAATAAATAACCCCCTCAAATTTAATTTTATTCTATATTAAAAGCAGCATTTTAAAATCTTCTCCATTTTTTTTTTTCTTCACAGATGTTTCACGTAAACTAATTTTCACACTGCTCTTAATCTCACTTAAGGGCTTCATCACAAATTTTACATAAAGATATTAATTTGGAGAGTTTTTTTGTTGTGCAACTGATTTCTCAGACAACTGTAACAGACTGCTAGCTTGCTTCACAGAAGACTCTCACTGACTGAAAGGCCTGTTATGTTAAGCCAACATACATACCTTCTTTACATGCCATTTTATGGCTAGATGTAATGATATATCAAAGAAGTCATCAACAATTCTGCCTTCTGACAATATAAAACTAATCTTAATCTGGGGTTAATTCCCCCCCCCCGCTTCCCAGTCGTCAGGCTTCTGTGGCAGACTGTTCAGAGCCATAGCCTAAATTATCCAGACAGGAAGAACTTATCTGTCTTTGAAAATACTGAGGAAAATTAATATCAATAGCTAGCCTTCATAAATATCATTCTTATGCTGCAGCTTTGACTTGTAGAAAAATTTGTCATGTTTGAGTGTAGAGGAATCATTACTGCATGATAATACTGTGTTAACATGATTTTTTTGGAACTTTACTAATCCAGACATAATAGTTCTATAAAACATTGGATATGGATTGGATGACAATAAAATAGTATATCAGGAAGTAAATCAATTGAATGTCAGCATTTGCCCTATCTGTTACGCAGATGCTTTGCTTTTAATCATATTGTGTGTAAATGAGAGTGTTCCATGACATCAAAGAGAATGAGCAATTTATTAGGATTATTTTCTAGTTTACAATTTGAGTGTTACCAAAGAATACTAAACCACTTTTCTAGCAAATACACTATGAGGTTGCTGTAGCTCCACCTACTGCTTACTCACCTATACAACACAGTAGACTTTTAAAAGGCATTATAAATAGGCATTTACAAATACTTTTACATAGACTTTGTAAAGTCATACTGTAGTTCATTTTCTTAAGGGCTCTCTCTCTATCTCTGCAAAAAAACCCTGTTCCATTACATGCAGATATTATCAGCTTCCATTTTAAAAATTACATATTGTTTAAGCTTTCAATATGCAGTTTCACTGTTCAGTTAGCAGTGCAACAGTTTTAAAGTTGGGGTCCAAAAATAGTAGAATATAAGAATTTACAGTCTGTCTTCCATAACATATTTGTAAAGGCAGAAGCGCAACAAAACAAAAATTCACTGTATCTGTTCAACAGCACAAGTGCAGCGGAAAATTAGATGTTGAGGTAGCTAACACTGCTTTTTGAGACCAGTGTGATGAGTTCAATACCCGTCTCAGGGGTGGCACCCTTTGCCCTTGTATAAATAAATATTGTATAAATATATGTAATGGTCTGGTACTTTCTTCTTCTAGAGTTTTGTGAGGGAAGACTGGATTTTTCCCATACCATTGTAAATCTTTCTTAGCTGATGGTCCATGTTGATTGACAGTGTGCGCCATCATAGCTGACATTGCCAACACCTACTGTTTCATTGAAACTGTTCCTCTGAGTTTTATGTTCAAAAAAACTGATCATTTTTGTGGATCCCAGTTTTACCTACAAGAACTCACCTGATAAAAGGGTGGCTATATTAGACTATTCCCGCACCTAACAAGTTAGCTACAGTGAAATCTGAGAATGTAGGTTCTTCAGGGCTGTGCTGAGATCAGTGTCCTGTGGAGGTAGCTGAGGAATTCCATATGCAGAAGCTGCTCAGAGGAAGCTAAAGCTAAACTAAAGGCACTTCCTGGTCCTGGTTTCTTCATGGATTATATCCAATAGGGCCAAGTCTAGTAGCAAAATAAAGCTACTGATAGCTGGGACTTCTGTGCCACATTTGCAGCAGAATTGTCCTCATCAATTTGTAAGAGCAATCCTGAACAATAACAGGTGAGCCTTGGCTTGTCCACTCTAATCTTTGTATCATGCCTGCTATCTTGCATTTTACGAGTATACCGAAAAAAATCCCACCTCTGTATCTGCTGTAAGTCACTAACTCAAGTTGTTATGATAGATTACTGATCAGTTGAGGCTGCATTTTCAGTTTAATGGTTTGTATATTCATTGTTTTTAGCGAAATCTGTGCTGATGGAAAGGGCTTCATTATAGAGCTGTGGAAGAAAGGCTTGGTCTGGGATAGCATTTTAGGAGTTTTATGGATTCCCCTGGCAACTGTGGAACATGCAACAGATGTAAGTTGACTTTCTGTGGAAATGTAAAACACTGAGTAAAATCCAATGAATTTCTCATTCTTAACCTCCCCAAATGTAATGACATTTATGATTGATGTGTATTTCTCTCTCATTTGTTTCAGTCTATAATATTGAGGCATAATGCACACGTGACTCTCAAAGTGACAACTGATATGCATTAGCCATATACACTGGAGAAATGGCTCACATACTGAGTCAGGTATAATTCAGTAAGTGGGTTAGAGTTCATCTGCACTCACAAATTATTAGGGAGGCAGAGACAGTTTGGTTTATGTGATTAGAGTGAGGGAATTTCAAATTGAGGTTCCTGGCCTGGCTGTTTGTTTTGTGACCTTGGGTAAATCTCTGTTAAAATTGGCAAAATACTGTTGTTCTGTCTCTCAAGGGAATTGGCCATTGTCTCAGAGGAACACAGAAATTTGCTCTGTGGTAATATGCAAGAAATTAATAGTACAATGAATGCATAGAGAGGGATGAGTGGAGAAAATGAGTCAGTCCCAAAAGTTACCATGTATCCAGCACAGTCATAGTTAGCCACTAGAATGAGCCTGCTTGCTCTTGGTAGGCTAGAAAATAAAGAAAAAATATTTCTGGGAGTATGGAAATCCTGAAGCAATGTGCAAGTGCTGCAAAAATGTCTGAAATCAGAAGAAGTAAGAGGTACCTTATTGTAATACTCCACAATTCTCCCATTCACAAATATGCTTTGTTACACATGATCCATATGGCCTATTTTTTAAAAAAGTATCTGTGAATTAGAGAAGATTAATTTAATCTTTACAAATAAAATGAAGTTTGCCTTCTTTAAATTTTCTAAAAAAATAAAAAAGGCAATTGATGGTGAGGTCAAGGAGAGAGAATCAGAAAACTTCTTTCTACAGCATTTCCCATCAGTCTCTATAGCCATTTCTTTATAGGAACTAATAAATATTCACATATAGATAGAACTGACATATCAATGATTCTACTCAGAGAATGGAAGCAGAGGAAGAAAGTAATTCCTGCTGAAATTAGAAGTTGCTCTATATCACAGCTGCCAAGCACCATTTTAGGCCGCAAGGCAAGTTGTTTTGCTCTGCTACCCTAGCTACTGTTGAGCTACAACTTGCTGACACAGAGGTTGTGGCTGAGCAGTAAATACTGAAATTTTAAACAAAGAAAGGTGCAACAGTAGAGATTGTTTCTTAATTTGTTAGACTCACTAAACCTTCATTTACAATTAGGTCACTGTGGAATTTCCTAGTTATTTATCCTCCTCATCTTAACCCTGCAGCTCTCCTCTGGGCTTTATAACTCAGAAGTAACCTAGAAGGGAGTACTACTGCAGAAGCTCTTTTATGGCTTGATTATTAGCGTGTTTTTGTAGTTTAATCCAGCAGCTGGAAACTAAGCACTAGACAGCTTCTCACTCACGCCTCCCCTTCCCCCCCAGAGGGATGGGGAGGACAAAATGGATAAAAGACGAAACTCATGGATTGAGATGAAGACAACAAAGTAGATACTACTACTGCTACTAATGATAATAATGAATATGCAAAACAAACTATATACAATACAGTTTTTCTCAGCATCCGACAACCGATTCGCAGCCAGTCCGCAAGGAAAGATGACAGACCCCCTGATTTTTCACAAATTTCACAAAATTCCCGAAGAAGGCCGAACATTATGGTATGGAATATTTCCATTGGCCATCTTGGCTATCTGTCTGGCTGTGCTCCTTCCCAGCTCCTGCACACCTGCTCATTAGCTGAATATGAGAAACTGGGGAAAGTCCTTTGTTTATAGCAACAACTGAAAACATTAGTGTTATCAACATTCTTCTTCTAAATCCAATACACAGCAGCTACTGAGAGAAAAATTAACTCTATCACAGCTGAAACTAGGACACATATATTGATTGCTTCAGTCTTGCTAAAATGTACTTATATGGCACCATTTCAAAGGAGAACTGGAAAATCTCCGTTCATAAGAGTAATTTTCAATATTAATATTTCTTGCATGTTAATCATCTGACCATCTTAATGTACATTTTTCTATATTGTAAAGCAAATTTTTCATTCATTTGAATTCTATGCCTGTGAGAATACTTGATGAAGTCCTAACTAGCACTTACATAAACAAAAGTTCGTAGAGTCTAGAATGGACCCTAAACCTATTGGTGTCATAAACTCCTATTGACTTAAGGGAACCTTCATTCAGGACAAAGTGGATAATGCAATAAATCCTACCAAGCTAACTTTCAGAATGTTTTTTCCTAGGAAGGTCCAGGGTGCTGGTGGACATTGCATTCTGAAGTAATTAAAAATGGGAGTGAGATTCAAGGCACAAAAACACCAACTTCACATGAGATCTTACTGGATGTCTACTTTGCCTTACCATTTGGTGAGTTACAGCTTGAGGTCTTGCTCCAGCTCTCCAACCATACTATTCCACTTTGTTCCTGAAATACAGTAGCAAATAGTAATTTTTCTACAGAATCTTCAATGCTTATTCATCACTGGAACATTTGTATAATTGATGGTTTAGCCTCAGCTGGCAACAAAGAACCACACGGTCGTCCCCCCCCAACCCCCAGCTGGTGGGATGAGCAGGAGAATCAGAAGGAAAAGGCAAAACTTGTGTGTTGGGATAAAAACAGTTTAACAGAACAGCAAAGGGAGAAGAAAATAACAATGACTCTGATAACAAGAATATATAGCTCGCAATGTTCTCATCATGCAATGCTCAGCTTGCTCCTGAGTAGCAAATCACCATGCTTGAGCCAGCTCCCCCACTTAACTACTGAGCATGTTGTCGCATGGTATAGAATATCCCATTTGATTGTCTGGTTTGGGTCAGCCCAGCTAGCTTCTTGTGAAAATTAACTCTATCCCAGATGAACCAAGGACATAAAAGCACTGAGAGCCACTTCCCATGAGGAGCTGGGTGAACCATTTCACTGGTTAGCGTTCATCCACATGTGGATTGTAGAGGTAAAGAAAGAAGTACTTAAGGCTTAATATACCAAAGCCAGTGTGTTACAGCTCTGTGTCATGTCAGCATTGACCAGCTGTTTGCACAATATAAGTTTGAGTAAAATCTAGGGCTTCACAGTATTTTTATCTTATTAGCAAAGGTTTCCTGCCTTTATGAATAGTGCATATGAAGATGGAAACTGCATAGATGTGTAAGAAAATAGTGTATATGAGGGTAGAAATGGAAACTGAACATGAAATAATGCACCACCTCACATTATTTCCAGATATATTACAAAGAGGTTGACTTTATCAAGATTATCAGTCCATCTACATGACATGGTCCAATATGCCAAATAAGTTGGCAAAGATAAACTAGCTTAATATTTTACTCTTTGAACAGTCCAATGAACTATGGCTAAAAAGACTAATCCTAAAATTTATACAAGAATAAGAGTAAAAACTGTGAAGAAATGTGAATGAGATACATTTTTTATCTTGTGAAAGGGAGAAATAGAATTCACACCAAAAATATGCTCTTCAGCTTTTTAGTGTTCTTTTTGAAATGCATTGTCTGAAACAATTTGGCAATACAGCTAATGCTGATTAGAGCAGACTAGTTATTTCTGATGTTTCTGGGTGTAGTCTTCATGACTACGCTCCTGTTAATACATGTGGTAGAATGTATACCTTTTCACAGGGTAACTATGGACTGTTACGGATGCTTATGATGAGTCATAACAGGGTGTACATACTTTTTTTTTTTAACAAAAATTACTCTTTATTACTCTTTACTCAGCCAATGAAACACTTTAAAAGATAACCTAAGCCCTAGTCACATTCTGGTTTTTGTTTGTGTTTTGTTTGGTATTTTTCCCAAGCAGCCACAAGCAATTTTCAGTTATCTGAGTAAAAATTCATATGGAAGAACTTTTTTCTTGCTATTCACATGTGCCTCCATCTAGATTATTCTCACGAGATTATTTTATTTCCTTTAAGCATGGTGGAAAGTGAACATATGTTGAACGCAATGAGTCCGTAAGTATAGAAAGAGAATAGTAGTATAAAGAAGGAGAAGTTTATAAAGATGATGACAGAAAAGGACAGCAGTTTGTGCAGTAACAGTGGAATACCCATTATAAAAGGAGAAAAATTGGTACAAATACTATTTAGTCTGCGTGCCATAAATTCTTCTCGAAACCTCCTTTGAATCAGCAGAATGTTTTAAGTGTGTCCTTACATTGCTTTCACAGCTACAAAGGTGGTGCAAGTTTGTTACACAAACTGTAACTATGTGTTCACAAGCTGGAAGTTCAGGTGGTTACTGTTTTCAGGCTGCTGCTTGGAGGGAGTGTCGGTTTGTAGGTTGATGCCTGTATTCTGTTTCCAAATAGATATATTTGAAAGAATGTTTTACAGCCAGTCCCTGGGACTCTCGTCACGGGTCTCTGCGAAGATCCTGTAGAGGTCACTCCTACACCACGGTTTCCTGGGCGGAAGGACACATTCAAAAGCGTTTCGTCTCAGTCGAGAAAGCCACCGGTAGTGGCTCGAAGTAAAAATGATGAGATTAATCCCTGTTTCTGCATTAGTCACCATACTAATCCACTGATACACCAAGGGATTAGCAAATGAGAAAATGAATTGTGCTGACAGAATTTTAATCAGCCTGACGTCGAAGTCCTGAAAAATCATAGCTGAGTGATTGGGGAGAACTTGTGCATCAAAGTATAAAGTTCTAAGTACAGAGTACCTTAGTATAATAATTCACATATACTTAGAACCTTAAAGTTGGCATTAACTTATGCAGTAGGAAAACCACAATATACTATTGTTTTCCAAAGTATTATCTTCTCTTTGTTTCACAACAATGTTGCTTTTATTTTGAGCAAATGATATGACATAAATTTTACTTTGTTGGCAGCTAACCAGGTGTGAGTTAACAGTGTAAGAGGAAATAAATCAAACTATATTTCCTAATATATAATCAAAACATCAAAAATGGAAAAAGGAGATGGGCACACAAATTCTTCTAATCAGTATGGAAGAAAATTTCCTCATGCTTAGGGCCAGATCATGAACCCCTTCCTCTCACTAAAACTAATAGGGCAATTTATAGAGTAAAATGTTCTGCAGGAAATCACTTTGTACCCCCAATTGCAGATGCGACTTGCCAGGTTTCTCCAAAGAATGAAGAACTTGAAATAAGGTCAGTTCTAGGACAATAGCAGGTGGAATGAAAGTAAAAGCTGATTGCTTACTTAAAACACAAAAAAAACAACAAAACAAACAACCCCAAAACAAACCCACCCCACCCCCATCTTGGAATGCTGTGCATGGACATGTGAGAAATATATGGCCAGTTAAGAACTGAAGCTGGGCTGGAAAATTAAGAGATCCACTTTCTTCACACTCCAGCAATAGCTCATATTTTAGTTGTAATATGAACTGTTTAAAAGCTTGTGTAACAAAAAAGTAACTGCTTGAGGCCTCAGGAAATTTTCAGAGTGACAATCGGAAGCTGATTTTGGAACTTTATTTCAGCTGTTCTTGTAAAAAGTAATTTAATTATAATAATGTTTTGTAATCAGCTTCATTCATTACAATTAATTGATTTCATTAGTCTAATGTGTGTTTCCTCTTTTAGAAATTCCTTCTGTAAAATGGACTGAAAGATTTCTAGTAGCTTTTTCTTTCTCTACAGATACAGACATAGATTTAGATTGCAGAGGCTGGCAGAAAGGGACATCGCACCAAAGCACAAGACATTCATGTCAAGATGTACGTGATAGTTTGTCATCCATGGAAAGTGGTTTCAGTGTACAAGAAAGCAAACTAAGGTATTTTAATTTGTCGTATCAGACGTGTATCATAACGGGTTTTTTTTTATTTCTGAATGACAATGTAATACATATACAATTGTTTTAAGCAAGAATGTGACTGGAAGTTTTATAAACATATACAACCATAAGGCGTATGTTTCCATTATTATGGTGGGACACAGCATGGTAAATCTTCCTATTCTATTGAAAGAAAAAACATGAAGAATACTATATGCTGCCAAACCAATTTGCAAATATGTGTGCTTTCTTAATGAATCATTGGTGGTTAAAAAAGAGGATTTTAGCCTACAAAAAATGTAGATATTAAAGGTAACCAGCAATATCTTTGGCAAATTCATATAAAACAAGAAAATAATCTATTAATGATGCAAAAGGGGTAAATAACGTTCCAGAATCTTGTGCAGCAGGTTGTTATGTATATACAGATGGCTTCAGAAGTGCAAACATGTTGGTTGATTGGTCTTTATTTAAGGTGATGTTCTAAAGGATAATATTTTAATGACAACGCAGGTATGTAATAGCTTTTCCATGTTCTTTAATGGCAGATACATGGTAAAGCAATTTTCTTTCAAATGAAAGGAACATCTCACCAGAACTGAAAGTCACTTTCTCCTTCCATTTTTTTCTCTAATCCTTCCTACTCCTTCATCTCCAGCCCCCTGTTGTAACTGTGGGGATTCTCTCGTCTCCTCTTTTCCATCTCTTCTGGAACTGTACTTTATTGAAACAGGCTGTCTTGAACCCTGTGTTCAATTGAGAGACAAGAAGCCCCATTTTTTGACTTGATTAGTTTTTTGTATGTTTAACTAATTAAATAGATTCAGGGATGAATGGAGCATTCTGAAAGAAGCAGTGCTCCTCTCACTGTCAGCTGATCACTGCTCTCCCTACGTTGTCCACTTCCCTGGGTCATCATAGGAGTTTTTCTTGCCATTCAATGAACCACACTGGGAGCTGATCTGGATTAAAAGCTGAAACATTTTGCCAGGTTAGCTCAGGTCCATGTAACTTAGCAGATGTTCAAATATTTTGTGTGAGTATAAAGGAAGAGCAGAAATGAGATGGGGCAGTTCTAGCTTGTTTGAGTTCGAAGTGTTAGTGGATCAACAGTCTAAATAATGAGACACATACTGAAGCATAGAACAGGTAAAGTTTTTGACAGAGCTCTCTGGACAGAACTCCATCTTGCAACAGGAGTCATTAGAAAGTCTAATGTTACTGCTATTTGCATTACCTTTAGCAATGACTTTCCAGCTTGTGGTTCACAAGCAGTGTGCTGCCTGCATGACACTTTATTTTTAATGTTCACAAGATGTTAAAGAAATTAGAACTGAGACCAGCAGGAAGAACAAATAACATTTCTTAGAGTGCTCAGTGGGTCAGCAAAATTGACAGACAAGTGTTCTATAAGGTTACTCATTACTGTCTTTCTGAAAATACAGTAAGTTCTATGTGGCTAAGCATTGAGAACACTTCAGTGGTATTAAAAATGCAAAGAATTGCAGTGTTTGTTGTCTGCATCTGTGACTGTGGGCTCTAGCTTGTTTTACTTTTTAAACAATCATCTCTGGAAAATCTACACAGCTGAGACACCTAGCTTATGGGGAGCCCTGCTTTTCACTGATAGTCAGCCTTCAACCATGTCTCACAAAGGGGAGCAGGAAGGCTCCTTCTTCCCTGCCTAGATCATGTCCCATGGATGCAACAAAACCCAGTTCACCCAAAGTTAAAATAAAGGCTGTACAAAATGTGAAGAACTGCTTACAGCCAAAAATAAGGTAAAGAATTCAAGGACCCTGCCACAAACTGAAAACTATATGCCAACCCATCAAAGGAAAATTCTTGATAGAAGCAGTGAGATGTGAAAATGTTTATTGCATAGCTGTACGTTCTGTAAACACTGTATTGTATGTGACAGCAGTTTATATTAGGAGTGCTAATGACATTGAAACATAATACCTAGAGCAGCATAAAATGGAAAAGCACAGATGGAACAGTGATGAATTTATATTTCTACATATTTTCAGAAATTAAGAATACTGCTTGATTTAAAACTAGCAAAAAAGAGAAGCAGCACACATATTTGTTCTAATGTGTGTCTTTGGACTACAGCTGATCTTGGGCATTTGATACTGAAATGATGCTTGATGCAGACTTGAATGTATGTCATTGTTTAGATAACATCTATTAATTTCCAGCTACTTTTTACAAATCCCAAAGTCTTAGATACGTTTGCAGTATGTATTGCTGTTTAAGTATCGCAAAGATTTTCTGTGTGCCTTGTTTGTGTTGAGACAAAAAATGCCTTCCTGGTTCAGATATGTGAATGGGTGTATATGGAGGGAAGTAATGGGATAATGGTATTTAACTGTTACGTTCAGTTCCTTGGATTCCTTGTTACGCTGCAAGTTCAGTAAATTGTTTTTGTTTCTTAATGAATCCTACACTAGTGCATAGTTGATTCTGTGGAGACAGGTTGAAACCTGTATTGACACTGTATTGTCTCTTTTCCCTGTATGTTCTTAGGCCATGATTTTACAATGCAGTGTGTTCAAAAGCAGAATTGGCTTAATTTCTATTGCTTGACCCTGATCTCAGCTCACTGTCCTCTGGAGTACAGTGGTACAAATCTTTGTCCTCATCCTATTTAAAAAAAAAATACAGAAAAATTTTGTAAGGTTGGTTATTTTAAAGGCAAACCTTTTACCTGAATCATTTTACAGATTTGGCAGAGGCTAGTGCAAGTAATTGTTCTAGTAGGCCATTGAATAGGTACAGGTACAAGGGGCACATGATGAGAAGAAAAGGTTAAAATTCTTGCTAACAGCTCTGTATTGTGGGACTGCAGATTTAGAGGAGACAGGAGAGTGCTTGTAAGGTCAGTGCTTGCCTCCCATCTAAGTGGAATAACTGAGCTATCGCCCATATTTAGAATCTAACCACATGAATTTTTGTTGCTTTTCTAAAACACTGGAGAAATGAAATGTTTAGCTGTTGCTTTTTTGAGGTAGATGGTAAACAGTGTGGAACTAGAGATACTGATGAGTGAAAGAGGATAGCCAGCAGGCTATCATATTCTGTTAGTCTCTGGTCATTCAATATTTCTCATCTCTGATAGCCTGCCATGAAAAACAGTAGATTCATAAATGCCCATGGAGATGAACGTTTTGCCTAGTGGGGTTACAGTTAGCTCTGCTATCTCTGTATGGGAGGGGAGACTGAGAGAGACTCCAAAGAGCAGTTCAGTGTAGCTGCTGCTCTTAATCACCAGTCTTGATAGCCAAACCTAAGGCTTTGGTGAGGTGACCAGCTTGATCAGGTCCAAGACTGCCAAGAAAGATGGGCTGGAGGAATGTCAACTATTGGTTAGGGTAAGATGATCAAAAGAATGTCTGAACAAAAAGGTAATGTATAATGAAATAAATGTCCCCTTTTGGGTAGGAAAAAAAAAGCTTCAAAGCTTCTGTCTAGCATCTCTCAGGTGATATGGGGTTTCATGACTAACAATAGATGGTTAAAGGTAGTGTGCTTCACAACTCAGTGTATACTTCTTTTAAATTAAATTGGACCTATTGACAATGCGGACCTGTAAGACTTTGTGTGTCTGTCCCGTTCTCACTCTTGGGCATGTCTACATAGGGTTCAGCTACTGGATAGTGACTTTCTGAAAGCCTAAGAAAATGAAGCAAGTCCTGACACGGTTGGGGTGTTGTAACTAATTGATTGCATCTGGAGAGCAGCATTTGATTCCATTTTTGAAGCTAATGTATTTACCTAGGCAGGCTATCATACTTTCTGGAAGTTTTCCAGAAGGGAATTATTTTTTTAATCTATTTGCTTTGAACAAGCAACAATGCTGTGGAAAAAAAAAAAAAGATAAGGGTAAGGTAATTGCTGTCTTTCTGCTTCTCTGAGTGTGGAAGATGATGATGTATAATGAGTGGAAGGGGCAAGGAATGAAGTGGCAACAATTATATTACTTCCCTGCCATCACCTTCTGTCGAGTGGAGTTGAATACTCAGGGGAGAGTCCAGTCAGCTTCCAAGAACATCACTCAGAAGTGATCTCTGAGCAGAGAGAGCTTTCTATGTGTTTGTTCAATCACTTCTCTTCCCTTCTGCTTGCAAAGGTGAATGGGGGAAAAAAAAAGCTCTCTCTCTTTACTGTTGATTTTGTCTTTCATATCAACTGTTGCAGACTTACTTTTCATTCATGGTGTCCTCTATCTATAGTGACTCAGGAAAGACACAGTCTGTGAGCAGCTGACACTCAGAAAGGTGTGTTGTCTGGATGAGGGATAGAACAGGCTCTTGGGAAATGCAGCAAGAATATATGGAGTGCCAGGCACTTGGCTCATGTTTAAGCCATGTCTAACAGCAGTGGTACCAGAAAAATAGCTCAAACACAAGAGAGAACATGATAAAAGCTATTACGTTATTAAGTTATGTATTCTCTGAGCGGATAACATGATGTGTATGCACTTAAATGACCTTTTCATGTACAGTAAAAAAACCAGAGTCCTAGTGCATGTAGTTTCAACACAAAATTACTAGGAAATAAATGCATGTGCAAAAAGATCATCAAGCTCATGGATGCAGTTAGCCAATAGACTGTATGTATACAAGGTGCTACAGCATCTTTTTGGCTGCTGTCATCCTTGGCCTGTATACATTTAATAGCAAATTCTTGCAGGGTATTTATAGAGAAGTACAAGTACTTCCTCAGGGTGAGAGATGTCAGTAGTGGCAGCATTCAAGAGCTATTTCTCTTTTTTTTCTAAGTACGTGTCCAGTCATTAGCATATCATCTGGGCTGACATGTCTTTTTCAACAGAGATCAGAGCCTCAGAGAAGGTTAGGCTGAACCAAAAGAAATTAACCTAACTTGACTGTGGAATTAATTCCTGTGCATCTTTGTCCCGGATAGTTTTATTGAATTTAAATGAATTTTTGTATTACTAAATTAAGGGTCACAACTGAATTACAAGATAATATTTCTGAATGGAAAGTTTTTTCACTTAGTTATAGGTATTTTCAAAGATTATGAGCAGAAAGATGATGATCCTTTTAAAGCTTATTTAAAGATAGAGATGTGTATTTATTCAAAATAGCTGCATTTGTATTATAAAAATACATAAGAAAAACATAAACTAGGGAAGTAGATTAGATTAGTTGTTTTGAATGGCTGTGTTAAACACCAAGTTTAGCTATCCTATGAATATTTAAGTATTCATGAGTACAAAATTTCTTCATTAATCTGTTATTTACACTGATATTTATTTGTCAATTCTTTGTTTATGTACATAAATGGTGTTTATGGCAGTTGACTCTAAATGTAGACTGATAGCTAATTAAGTGTAACAAACGAACTTTTTCCATAAATCATAAATTAACTAAAACAGAATTTGAAGGATGTGGTAAATGATTAAGTGACTTCTTATTAGAGCAGTATATTTTCTTCTACAGTCTAAAAAGAAAAGATGAGGGAAAGGAAGGGGAAAATACTGTTTTAAATTTTTTAAAAATCTGTATTCGTGTATTTTGTTATATACTTCTTTCTAGTTGTGTATAGTAACCATATGATAAATCAATTTGTTCGTTCTGTATGCATTATTAGTATCCAATGCTGAATGCTACTATGTGCGAGAATAAGGATTTAATGGTTAATCTCTTTGGTACTATTCAGGTACAAATATGTTGCTGTATATCCAGAATAGCCAGAAATTTACAGATATTACACCAGAATGACTGAAAACAAAGTGGCTTATAATTTAAAAATACATAAATGATGGAGAAGGACACAATGAATGAGTATTTTGTATAATTATATGCTGCTTCTTGAGGAAAAAAATGTATATAAGTACTTGAACTATAGTCTTCAGTAAAATCATACTTTTCGTGTGTGCATCTTGTATGTCATCATACTCAGGAAGTAACATACACTTCTATTGTATTAGCAGTCTGGTATGATGTAATTGCCTTAAGCTACAATGAGTCACATTAGAACTGCGGATTGGTGAATAAAGTACATACAATACTTAATAAAATGTTAAAGTTGATAAAAACCTTTAAATGAAAACCATAAGTTCTATTTACAGTCAAGCTGCATTAGTATAAAAATTAATCTATGCAATTTATATACATGTAAAATGAAACACATGAATACTAGATAGAACACTTAATGCTTGTATTCTTGATAAATTTACAGTGTTTCTTCTGGAGACATTTCACTTAACTGGAAATTTAAATGGCAATTACTCTTCACTACTGAAACCAATTCATTAATCTAGATCTCAGAATAACTAGAACAAAAAAAAAAGAGTGTTTTGTAAAATTACTGTTTTGAACAACTACCGTTTGAAACAGAAGAAGGATTATGCTGAAAAAGTACACTAAAGAAAAAAATTACACTTCAAAAAGGTAATCTCTTCTGTTGCATTTTCAAAGGAATTTAGTCACTCAGCTTTTGAAAATGTTATGCTCAAAATCTTATATTAAAAATGTTTGGTGTATTTTAAAAATATCAATCAAATGCATTGACAAGATTAATGACAATAATTAGAAAATATCGATGCTGCGGTCCACAGTTAATCGCCTAAACAAGGAAAGTAGTGTGCAAGGGCCTGTCAATCAGAAACTAAACTGAGTGGCATAAAATTGATTAGGGCCATAAGACTGATTCCAAAATAAGCAAAATTAAACTAAATATTTCCTTTAAAAAGCAAACAATCAATCCCACAATACTCCAAAGACTAAGGAAGTACAGTAACACAGAAACACGGATAAGGATCTTTCTTTAAAAAAAAATTGATATATCCTGTGATCATAGAATGCTTTGAGTGAATAGAATGGGTTGGAAGGGACCTTTAGAAGTCATCTAGCCCAATCCCCCCTGCAGTGAGCAGGGATATCCTCAACTAGACCTGGTTGCTCAGAGCACTGTCCAACTTGACCTTGAATGCTTCCAGGAACGGGGCCTCCACTACCTCTCTGGACAACCTGTGCCAGTGTTTCACCACCCTCATGGTAAAAAATTTCTTCCTCATATCTAGTCTAAATCTGCCCTCCCTTAGTGTAAAACCATTACTACTTGTCCTGTCACAACAAGCCCTGCTGAAAATATTTTCCCCATCTTTCTTATAGGCCCCCTTCAGGTGCTGGAAGGCTGCTATAAGGTCTCCACACAGCCTTCTCTTCTCCAGGCTGAACAGCCCCAACCCTTTCAACCTTTCCTCCCATGAGAGGTGCTCCAGCCCTCGGATCATTTTTGTGGCCTCCTCTGGAGCCGCTCCAACAGGTCCGTGTCCTTCTTGTGCTGGGGACAGTGATACTTGTCTTTTCTGCAGAGCTGTAAATCAATCAGTGGACAAGAAGAAAAAAAAGACTTGATTACATTAAAAAAACCCAACCCATTCTTCAGGTTTATTTATTTCTATCTACATAGGCCATATGAGCAGATGATATCGTACATCTCTATATTCACACAGGAAGCTAAGGAGGGATATGCCCTCTACAGAACCATGCCAGACCTATATAGATTTTATGGACAAAGTTGGTTCTGAGTATTTGGTTCTAAAGTGTTTGGCTTTGACAGTTTTTCCTCCAATCTAATGTTTGGGGTGATGGTAACTGCTGAATGTTAAAAGGAGATACATTACTAAAATTCAACTTCATGATCTGCAACCACTAGCAATGTTGATTTTAATGTAATAGTCATTAAGCTGATATTAATTAATGTGGTATGACAGCAACATAAAGATTATTTCAAACAGATGAAAACTGAAAAGAAAGCTTAAATGTGGTAGTTTTCAAAGTTTCTTAATGCTTGAAACATCCTGAGAGTTAAATGGACTTCTAAAAATGTAATTAATCTTCCCTGTTTATAAATACAGAGAAGCAAACATTTGCTAAGGTATAAATTCATTTGAAGTGATCGTTTTACAGCCATTTATCCAGTAATCTGTTTAATTATTCATGCTCAGATAACATAAAAATTGATAGACAGGCATAAAATTATTTCTAAACCATGAAAATTTCCACCTCCATCTCTTGGCTACAGGTCAGGAACTCCTGGAACTAAAACCGTATTTCCAATATGTAGCCATAGCTGTTTAACCAGATAATGTTTGTCCGTATATGTTTGTTTTCTGTTGTGATCATTCAATGACAGATTGCTTCTCAAAGTTATATTACAGAATAGCTAAGCATAACTGATCTTCCATGATGTTTTATTGTTTGATTTTGTGTTTACTGCCAAAAAGAAATAAGGTCCAAAAGAAAGAAAAGGAGAAGGCAGGCTAACAAAAAATGTAGGTCACACATAAGCCTTTTGGCTATGACCATCCACCAGCTCCCAGCCTTTCAGAACCGCAGATTACTTTTAAAATATAAAAAGCAGTTGACATTGTAGTTAGTGGGGTTTTGCATTTAATTATTTTTCTGAGCTTGTTCGCTATAATGAAGGCACGTGTTATGTGATTCCAGTCCCTGTGCCATTGTTTTAGAGAGCTCCAGCTGTATCACTGTGCTTTACTTTCTCATAACTGATACTATGCTTTTCCACACATTAGAAGAAGGGAACTACTACTTCTGAGAGCAGCAGCTTCATTTGTTCTGGAAAGCTGTGAGAAACATCTCATAGTACAATTTCATACAAGTGCATATTCTAAGTGATTAAGCTGCTCCAGTCAACAGAGTACTGCACTTTCAGGCATACTGTACTTACTAGGGTCTGTGGTGTTTTGGGGTTTTTGGGGGGGTGGGGGGGCGAGTGCTTCCAAGAAATACTTTTCAGGCGGGGACTTGGGTAGAATTCAGTTTGGCTGAACATAGGTGTCCAGTGCCATTTGAAATTTCCCTGTAATTCCTTCTGGATAGAAGTACTAGATTAAAAAAAATTATTAAATACTTGGTTTCCTATTCTTCCTCAAACCCTCTATTGATGAGGAAGAATAGTTTAGATAAAACAATTATAACTAATTGAGCTATATCAAATCTATTTTCAAGATAATTACTGAGCCTGGATGCAGAAATTTTAGCTGATATATGTGAATCTTCACAGTACATAGAGAAAATGAGTTTCTGATGATATCTTCTGGTTTGCATAAATAGCACAATATACAGGTCTTTAAGATGGAAACCAAGATTATTTTCTGATTTCTATAGTATCTAGTGTAAGAGAATCTCTATCTGGGATCTGTGTACTGCTTAATATGAGTAATGCTTTTACAATATGTGGGTATTTCCTATAGCACAAGTAGCTGGTTTCTAGATTTTTTTTTAAATGCAAAGAAAAAATATTGAGTAATCATGGTTTATTTATTTTAATGGGAAAGTAGGTAAAGCAACCTCACTTTTCCTTAGCTACAGAAAAACTATATAAAGCATAATTAGCAGATTTTTTTAACCAAATGGCCATATTAAAACCTTACATTAGCAAAAGCTGTTGTACATCTCAGCGAAACTCTTCTACTTTAAACTTGCATTCTTTCTCTATGCTGATATTGTAGTATTAGACACTCATTGGTGCATTTTTCTGAAAGCACCATTTGTATGAAAGTACCCTCAGAGTAGAGAAACAGAAGAAACCTCTGATGTCCAGAACAAAAGAAGAGAATGTGAATCTTGGTAAGTGGCTGCTGCAACTATTTCTTCTTTGATTTGCTGTTCTAAAAGAGCTGGTTTATTTTTTCTCCAATTAACAGTTTAACTCATGCAATACTCTGCATTCCAAAAGCAAGGTAAGATGACTGTTTACATCAAACACCCACCAAGTGACTTCCCTGAATACGAACTATTTTTGCATGTTAAAGATCATTCTTCTAAGCTCTTTGGCTGCTTGGGCAGCTGTTTTCTACATGATTTATAGAGAGCAGTGTCGATAGGAAGGTATTCTGCTTTAGGTGATATTTGGTTTAGTTTTATAAATCAGTCATTTAAAACTGCAAAGAAATAATGTTATTAATTTATTTTATTACAGTAAGGCAGATCTTTCCAGTAAGAGAAAATTGTGTAATAGTGGCTTACGGTCTCATGTAAGATTAAACCCTTTTGAATAACACTGTAGTGCTGAGAGTTCACTCCATTGTTCCCCAGGCTTACTTCTCATCTGTCACTCAAGCTGACAGGCGCATTGACGATCCTTCCTGCTCTGCTGCCCTTTCCAGCTTCAGTTCCACCCTCATGCTTTTCTCAAGTGTGTTTTTCCTTCAGATCTTCTGTGGCCTAGGACTATTGCTCTTGGTTGGAGTAAAAGTAGTTCTTTCAAAATCTACTTAAAAAAAAAAATAAAGCTTCCGAAGAATTTTAAAGAATGTTGGAGTAGCTCTCCACAGCAGCAAAAGTATGTCATGTCATGTCCGGCTTTTCATCCACCAGTACCCCCAAGTCCTTCTCGGCAGGGCTGCTCTCAATCCCCTCATCCCGAAGCCTGTATTGATAGTGGGACTTGCCCTGACCCAGGTGCAGGACCTTGCACTTGGCCTTGTCGAACCTCATGAGCTTCACACAGGCCCACTTTTTGAGCTTGTCCAGGTCCCTCTGGATGGCATCCCGTCCTTCCAGTGTGTCAAATGCACCACTCAGCTTGGTGTCATCCGCAGACTTGCTGAGGGTGGACTCGATCTCACTGTGTAGGTCATTGATGAAAATGTTAAACGGCACCAGTCCCAGTACAGAACCCTGAGGGACACCACTTGTCACTGGCATCCATCTGAACATTGAGCCGTTGACCACTGCCCACTGGCTGCAACCTTCCAACCAATTCCTCATCCACTGAACAGTCCACCCATCAAATCCATATGTCTCCAATTCAGAGAGAAGGATGTTGTGAGGGACTGTGTTGAAGGCTTTACAGAAGTCCGGATAGATCACATCCATAGCTCTTCCCTATGCACTGATCTCGTCACGCCTTCACAGAAGTTTCATTATTATGTATTTAAAAGTTTTCTGTAAAATTATGTAGTGTGCAGCTATGAATCTGATCTTAGTGGCAATTCTGAAAGGAAAAATCTTCATATTCAGCTGAGTTTGTACAAATATGAAATGCAGAATTAAGGCCTTAAGTGACTGAAGATGAGCCAGTGCAGCCAGCTGCTCCCCAAGGGATGAGCAGTCAGGCACGATAACACAGCAAGCAGGACAGGGGCCTCACCAGCCAGTGCCCCAACCCACTACCCTAGGCAAGCCTGGGAATAGCAACAAGGGTCAAACAATAGGGCAGATGACAGACAAGTTTGTGGTGATGAAACATTTCCAAGGTCAAACTGGTGAGTCAACTCTTACAGGTCAGGATGAGGTCTAGTGATGGCACAGGGTAAGACACAGCACAGTGATCACCAGGCAGGTCCATAACAATGAAGCAGGGTCAAGCTCAAGCCAGGAAATCAGTCCAAAATGAGGGTCTAGATCAAAGGGTGCATAGACAGAGCTGTACTTGAGCTAGAGACTGTCACTCCTGTAACACAACCTCAAGCAGTGTCTGGAGGCCCAGGGCTGAACTTAAATGGAGCTGTGGGGCTCACGGATCCCCTGGGGAGGCCTCAGGTGAGGCTGGTCTATTGGTACGCTCAGGGCCCCGACAGAAACAGACAAAATATTGGTTGAAAATTACTGCTGCAGATGTTTTTTGAGTTATTGATGATAAATGGAATTGATAAAAATGAATTTTTATTTTATTAGTCTTGTCCAAATTATTTCTTATTAGAAAAAATAATACAGAGCTTTATATTTCCATGCTATGTCTCTACTGTAAAGACAGGAATTCTGTTCTAGAATTAAAAGGAATTAATCTGAAAAACTGTTCAGCAGCTCTGCTTGCGGTGCTCTGAATAACTTGTAGAAATGAGGTTTTGTATTTTGGATAATTGGTTTAATACAGCACGGTTTTTAAATATACACATTTTTCAGGTCATTCCCTGGTTTTGAACATGACCTTGTATTCCAATCTAGGAATGAGATAATAACGGAGAAACTTCCAGTAGGAGAAGAGGTACAGTGTCTACTTCTGGCACAAAAGATATTGCCAAGTTTGATATCCTGCGGTATCTATAAAATAACCTACCAAACCTAATTATAAAATAGGTTATGTTTTAAAATAAAATGTAAGTATCTTTGTCATGTTGCAGAGATTACTATTCATTTCTTGCAATATCTATCCCTATCAGTCCATACTGTTTTGCTCCTCCCAGTAATCAGATGTTATAACTTTCTTTTCTTTAAATCTTTTCACAAGTGTCTGTTTTGCTTGTGCTTATTGGAAGTGTTCTGGTGATTGTTTTGCATCCTATTATGACCTAATATTGAGCTTTAATTGACTTTATTAGTAGTATTCATGGTTTTGTATTGTTTGTTATGGTGACAATCTTTCATAATAAATGACAAATCATTCTGACTTCCCCTGAGATTCTGTGTAATAACAGTATTCACAATGAATTCTTTAGATGTGAATGGAATAGGAAGGGCTTTAGGATTTTTTTTTTTTGTGCTGGATTAATTAAGGTCTATGCCTTCTTAGGTGTTTCTGTTCTCATGTAACTGTATTAGCACTTTACTATTACACAGTTACTTAATATTCGCAAAAGCTTTACATGCTATAAAGGTTAAAACACTTTACGTAGACCTTACTTACATACGTAGTAATTTATCTAAGTAAGTAGCCTTGTCAGCTTCTGGGAACTAGTTTATCTAATTAATACTTGAGCTGTATGTAAAAGATGTATATTCAATCTCTGCAAGTATTCCCTTGAAACTACTAGAGAAGCTGTTCATTTATAGTAAAGCTAAAACAGTCAAGTCGGGTATCAGTTCTTGTGCAGGGAAATTCCCTTTGTGTGTATGACTTGATCTCAAAAAAATAAAATGCAGCCATTTCATGTAGAGGCACAAGAACTCTACAGAAAGAGCTACATAACAGAGGAGAAAAAGAGAGCTCCTGTGGGAAGAGGAGCAAATGTTTATGGAAAGTTTTATTAGGCTCCTAGTGCTGTGCCATATCTCATCTCGAGCTTCTTCCCTGAAAGTCACCAACACATTCGCATGCAGGGTAAACTTCACTGGAATAAATTTACTACATTTGCATGGCAATTGCTTGGTTACAAACTCATAGCTCGAATTTTGGTTCATTTACAATGAAAGCAGTAAGCCTACTTATAATAAATTCATATTACTCTTTTTTCTTTGTTTCGTTAATTGATTTCCTATTTGTATGGATTTTTTAAATGAAATTTCAAGTATTGATGTGAATTGTCAGTGCAAACTTTTATAGCATATTGTCCATGGACTAGCAATCATTGATACATGACTAAACAAACTCACTGAGCAAACTGTCCTCCTGAACTCACAGTTACTCTGAGTTACTATGCAGTAGACTCAGATGTATTCCCAAAGAGTAAAATCATCTCCGTTGGAAACACTTTGCTTTCTGACTTGGATATCGAGATTCAAGGTTAGAAAAGCCGTATAAGCGTATGAAGTGGAGAGATGGCAGGCAGCTTTTCTGCTTCACGGTGCAGCAGTTGAAGGTCAGGGAAAACACTGATCACATAAGTGCAGACGCTACAGGTACACAGTAAGTTTGGACTAAAACCCAACCATTTTTTGCAGTGGAAGAGTCTGTTTAAAGATGACTTAAAAATAAGCAGATTAGATCTAATTTACTGCAGATAAGTATACCTGCTTTCATATAAAATTTTCCAGTGCTTTAAACTGAAGAAGTCTATGCGGAGCACTAGAGCTTCCTCTGTTACTGCTGTTCCTTACTTGCTGCAAATCAAGATGGGTAGAAGGAGAAAATAGGAACAGTATTAGGTTCCTAAAGCAAATCCTATTCTGTTTTTCGCTACAGCAGGTAAGGATTATGGTAAGACATTAGAAAAGCATTCAACATTCTGGTGCAGGAGGAGGGCAAGGACATTTCATGTTCTTAAACCATTTGAGAGTTTCTGAAGAAGAACAGATACCTCAAAAAATTGTTCTTTTCCTTAACTATTACATAGTTATTATTATATCCTACTATTATATCCTTTCATTATCTATAACAATAAGCCAAAACTCATACAACTATTCAACATCATGGAATTATCATTAATTATGTATTTCTATGCTTCACTTAGTTTAGAAGTAGAGACAGATTGAATCCACAGAAGGATCTATTTGAGGTATGAGAACTTTTTAATACTTCGGTACAGTTTCATACATGAGGCCAGGTTCAGGGAGCAGTCACAGTAGAGCTGCTTCTGTGAAACTTGGAACACTGGGAACATTTTGGAACACTAAGATAACCTAACTGGAAAAGAATTGTTATTAATTGTGACTGCCTGAATCGGCTTTGACAGAGACAGCAACAACCCATCAGTGTACATTTTGAAGGGTGAAAACACACTAGGGAGAGGAAAGTACTTCCCTTGCAACAAATAGTTAATTATGCCCAGGAAGAGGAGGGGTAATCAGGCTGCTGTTATTGAAGGGTTATCTTTAGCAGCTGTGCAGATAATGGACTTGGTTCAGGAGTACTTCTAAAAGCAAGCAGGAATAGGCATCTTCCTTCAGGAAAGCATGAAGATCCACATCAATGTGAATTATGCCTATGAGAATCTTAGGAAAAATTAGAGAAAATATTTGAACGTGGAAAAAATAGGAGTTCTGTTATGGGGATAAATGTGTACTTTGAAACTTCACTGATTTTCTCTAGAGATGAGTCAAAATATGTAGGTCTTGTATAAGACTTGCGTTCTTAATGATAAGGTAAGTAACCTGAAAAAGAGTGGGGGAAAAAAATCTCTAAGAACTTAACTGCTATGTAAGTGTATTTTAGTTTCTGTTCATGTGTTACTGAATGGTTAGAAGATGAATGTTATTGCTGTACCATCTGTTTTAGACAGGTACACAAGGTGATCTTAAAGAAATCAGAAAATGTTATTTCATTACTGTAGATAATGTTGCTCTTGAAATGCAAGCTGATATGATAAAATTTAGTACCTTGACCCAAAGAAACTGAAGTCTCACAATTTTAGTTTTAAAACAAACAGACAAAAACTAGTAAGAACTCAGAACTGTAAATTATTTGAAGTAAAAACCGATAGTAATATAACTGATGTAAATATATGATTGAAGACTATAATATAGCTACTGAAACTTAAGATTGTAGACAATAAGAAAGTAAATGCAAAAAAAAAAGTACAGTCAAATTCAAAACTAAAATTTTACTGTAGAGATGAGTAATATTGCTGACCTATAAGCAAGTTTTGTTCTCTGGTCTAGTGTCTGGAAACTAAATTTTTAAGTGCAACTTGAGTATCTGTAAATGTGAACCTGTGTAGGGGTATAGATTTAATGATACAAAAAAAATTATCTTGGAGCAAAGTCTGCCTTCTCTTGTCACTGAAACACACAAGAATATATATATGAGGTAGCTTGGTAATGCTAAATTATATGAATCTACATGAGGCTTAGAAGAGTAAGTCTTACTGTGATATAGCAAACTGTGGAAAGCCGAAGTCACTGAATTTTCCTTTGTGATTTTATGAAGTCATTCACTCCCTGGTAACGTGATTATAGCTAAGATGGACACGTACTGCCTACAGTTCTTCCTAGTGTTTTACTAAACTGCTACTTATTGCACAGCTTTTGAATGTTATTATTTTATCTGTACTGTATAATTGAGGCCTGCAAAATGAGTTGAAATTGAATTATAGCTGTATAGTACAAGAATCCTTAATGGGATACCATTTTTATAGTTTCACATCTCAGATATACTTTCCAGTGAGAGTAGTGTTCCCTTCTACTAAGTGCATGAGTTGACTTGAAAGCTAGTGATGCAAAGCAATTTGTTTTCAGCTGGAAAGTATTTCAGTGCAGTCAGCTTCAGATAATCTCCTGGCAGGTGCTATAACAAGGACTGGTTTATTGTAGCCCAGGTGTATGTAATATTACTAATGTCGCTTTGGCCTGATGTGCAAGGCTGTGGTAGTAACTTCTGCATCTGGTGCTTCACTGCAGCAACAGTCAGAGATATTCCCAAAGAATTTGTGCTGCTGCAGTCTAAATGAGTAACAGATGTGTAAAACCTCCCCCAGAAGTTTCAAGTATCTTATGAATTTATCATATGCTTCCAATGCACATTAAACTGTGCATGTTTCAGAAGTTTACAGCATTAGAAGCGAAGTACTTGAAAGTACTCTTTTTGACATTCTAAAGAACAAAGAAGCTGTTCTTCATCTTTACCTATTCTTTCCTATCCTCCTTCTGAACTATAAAAGAATGCAGGATAAAACTAGAAATTACCATCAGCATCCTTATCCCATATTCTTACAAGAATGACCATTGTCAGATGCTTTTCAGGAAGCTATTTAAAGGAAACAAAACAAACGATAAAATCTCAGCTTTGTGGTAGAATACTATCCGAGTACAACTCTGTTTGATCTGTCCATTAGAGATTGATTTAAGGACAAGACGTTAGTTCCAGCATGACTGTTGTTAGCAGGGTGTAGAAATTGCTGATTAAAAAATATTGTAATATGTCACGATAGAGTGCAATTATTTCAATTTTTCTTCCATAGTTTATTTCCAATTATATTCAAAGCTGACAATAGACATTAATGATGAATATGCATTGAGCTTAGCCTGGGGGCAAATGAGGAACAAGTTGAAAGCTTGTGGGTTAGAGTTAAGGGACAGGCTCATAAGGGTGACATTACTGTGGGTGTGTACTACAGGCCACCTGACCAGGAGGAGGAGGTTGATGAGGCCTTCTACAGACAGCTGCAAGCAGCCTCACTGTCACAGGCCCTGGTTCTTATGGGGGACTTCAACCACCTTGACATCAGCTGGGAAGACCATACAGCTAGGCAGGCGCAATCCAGGAGGTTCCTACAGAGCATCGATGATAACTTTCTGATGCAAGTGGTGGAGGAACCAACAAGGAAAG
>Ga0065711_1003423_pt1 | contig 42640 bp, 23 predicted proteins | sample Hoacrofraction12_FD_59098 | JGI IMG/M metagenome (GOLD analysis project Ga0065711, IMG submission 59098) | Hoatzin crop microbial communities from Cojedes, Venezuela - Epithelial fraction 12 v2 (version 2) | ecosystem: Host-associated > Birds > Digestive system > Esophagus > Crop | place...
CTGTGCCACTCTGCACTGCCTCAGGTACTGCTAAGAGGAACAGATCCCGGGCCCTGCACTGTGCCACTCAACACAGCCGCTGGGATGCAGGGCCACAGCACTGCTGAAATCACAGCCCCTCTCCCTCCGCCTCCACACCAGGTATCTGAGCGCTGCCACGCTCCCCGCAGCAAGCACGAAGAAACTCTAAGTTACTCAGCAGATCAAGGTCTGAGAAGTAATTTCCTTTTCAGTCTCCTGCTCTTGCCAAATGAACTGGAGAGGTTTCATCCCATCCACCCAAGGTGCTTAAGCCAAGAGCCCTGATGCCTGTGAACTCCTCCAGTTACTGCAGAGGAGAGGCTGCCAGCTCCAGCGGCCAAACCAGCCGCTGCTGGGCACAAAGCTAAGCTAAAGGTGCCTGGTTATCTGCATGATTATACACGGGGCCAGTGGTGACAGCCTTCCTCAGTTAAATGCTTGAAATCAGATGGGAGACTTTCCTCTAAAAGGTCCAGTTGCTAAGAGAATACAAACAGACAGCTAGAAAATACAAAAACTGCCTATACTTCTAAGCTCTTCTGATATGCCACAGTGAGCTAAATACCTAGATATATTTCAGGAGAGTTTCACTTCATCTCTCTTGATTTGCCATCCTCTTTATAATTCGTGTAGTAATATTCATAAACAGTAATTATTTATACACAGTTATGGACCACTTGAATTTGATGCTCTTCTCACTTAAGCTATAAATATGGAATAAAATTTATATGAGTCAGAAAAATTAGGACCCTAAAGACTGGAATATATGTAAAATCACTTACAGTCCTCTAACTTTTTAAAGTGATTTTTTACTTTAATATTCTCTTGGGTTGCAAACACTACAGGGGAAAGTTTACATCCAATCAAGAAGACATTTACTGAAGTGCTTAAAAATGCACGAAAGCTGCTCTGCTAATATTAAGTTTTCTAACTCTCTCCTGGACTGAAAACAAAGCAAGCCCTTTTATCTCTGATGTTTTAGCATTTGGAGCACATCAAAATGTGTCTTCTATTGCACTGGAAAGAAATTCTAATTTTCTTGTCCTCCAGCCAGCGTGTGAGGCAAAGAAGCTAACACAGAATTTACAAATTAAACTCCTTTGCATTTTCAGGGAGAAAAGAAGGCAGGTACAGAATCCAAACACAGAGAGACTTCTTTTCCTCTGGGTTGGTATCTAAGACACAAAACTACCCTGTGTGCCTTCTCAACCTGGTGTTGGTATCTTTTTGAAATACAAGTTTAAATCATGCACATTGTATTTGACTCACAGCGTATCTAAATAAATAGCTAATATATCTATAGCTATAAATAAATAGGTGTGCTATTTAGGAGGTCAGACTAGATGATCTAACCCCTTCTGGCCTTAAAACTTAGGAATCTAAAGAGCAATTCTGCTGAGGTTCAGATTCCAAATGGAAGGAACATCTGGCAGGCTCAGGAGACATCACGAGGATTTCACCACTCTGGTTCAGAGCTCATGAAATCTTTTTCACCGTGGAAAAACCAAATCTGAATCATACATCTTTCCAGGCTTTTAAAAAAACACTGAAAACACAGTACTAATCTAGATCAGAACAGGCTCTTCTGTCCATCACCACTTTGAATTTAACACTCAACTTTGAAGTTTACAAATTAGACACTTCTTTTTTTGCACTGAACTCAGACATACTGAAAACAGAGGAGATGGAGGAAGAAGAAAACGGGTAGAAAATAATTCTGAGAATCAGACCTTGGTGTTTTCCTTATAAAACCACAAACAGAGTATATGCCTATCTGTAGAGCTTAGCAGTATCCCATTTAGCAGCAATCTTACTCTTTGGCTTCTAGCCTGAAGGATGACACCATTATATCCCGCTCTAGTCCTAGGCTGCAACATTTCACGTGGTTCTAATTCACTGTGACTTCTGTAATGTATTCAGCCGAGGCAGCACTTGCACATATGCAGTTGTTGTTAATTTTAATCTGCTTCGTTATTATCTTTGCAATTTTATAAATATGAGCTCAACTGAAAAGGACATTCAAAGAGTTGGGTTTTTTTTTTCTTCCCTGGAAATGATTGCTGAGTGATGCTCACCATAAATTAATTTTTCAAGCTTTGTAGAGGTTATGTAAATTTGCAGAATGTTCTTCTGATGTTTAAGCCACAATTTGACAACAGCTTCAAAAACTGGTCGAAGAACTCTTCTTACTAGCATCTGCTTGTTGAAATATATGTAATGACATGGTTGTGTAATGCTTCCCATTGATCTTTGGATGCCAGGTGATCACTCAAGCTAAAAAAAAATGCATGTGCACACAATGGAAAAGAGGAATTTAGATCTTTGAAGGGGAAAAAAGTGGTAAATTTCCTTCACCTTCTTTAAATTAGTATTTTAAAAGACCCAGTAATAGATATAGCCGCAAGGGTAACTAAAATCCCTTCGACCGTCATTTTTCATTCCTACTGCTGTTCTTGGTAACTATTTTGTCTTCCTTATCACAGCCTAGCAAAATACTTTAAATTGGGATCCTCAAAACAACTCCCAGTTTAGTTTTTTTTAAGTAAAGTTTAAAGCAGCTCAACTGCTTGTGGAAAAATGGGAATCACTGTGATTTCCTTTGAGGTTCAGCTGTTTGAGAAAGCACTCAATTAAAGCACAAGGGAAACTGTTTTACAGTGTCTGACATTCAACGTCTGTAATGCTTTTGTCACATATGATGTCTCTTTTCAGCAACATGGTCTCCTTGCCACCAACACAAGGCTTAGTTTAATTTAAAACACAATTTAAAGTTTTATAAATGGTGGGAACTCTCTCTGTCAAAACACTCTGCTGAACACAATGGGCGCAGCCTCCTTTCAAGCATGCTGTGTTACTTTGGAGAAACACAGACACACAGTCAGGGCTGCACAAGTGCTCGAAATTATACTTAGAGGATAGCTGATGCTGCAGGGCATTTCCAGAAGATAAAGATTTCAGCATATGGATACATGTGACAACAAATAATAGAATTTCAATGTTATCAAACTAATCCGTCTTATTTGATAAGTTGGCAAAATTTTACTTCCAAATATATAAATTTTAATTATACTTAAATATAAAAATGTAAATAAATCTGCTACTTTATTCACCGAGAAATTAAAGGACTTCAGACTCTCGAGTGAAAATGTATCAGAAAATACAATGCAGAAAACATTTTTCCCCTGTAAACAACTTAACTTTGTTTTCAGATAGCTTTCTTTTATTGTGGAAGTGAAAAACTCAGCATGACTTGTCTAAAAAGCAGCAAAGAGGATTTGGGATTAGTTATCAAGGAGAAAGAATTGTGTAAAATACTGCAGGTGACAAAAGTATGTAGCAAGACATGCCTGGCTTTATTACTTCTTCAAAGCAAACAGGCTGTATATGATACACACATTAGCAAACCTGTTTCAGAAAAATACATTGCTTTTCTATCAAAAGAAAAAAAACCTACTGCGATGAAATCCTCATCCACTTCCCTAGCCAAGAGTCAATTATTTATGGAATTTCTAAATAATGAATAATGTCATTTTTATTGAAGAGATGTGCTTTTGAGTCTTAAAATGTGCTTGTGTTCTCTATGACAACAGGTTGCATTAGCTGGTGACCTAAGTAACGCCATACGTCACCTTGCACAAATGAATGCTCATTGTCCAGTGGAGTTACACCATCGTGAGCTGAACCAGAGGCTTCCAAGGGAGCTCTATTCATATACTCTGCGACAGAATTTGGAATAATGTCAAATCTATTATTTAGTCACTAAAGTGACCAGAATCCCTTGCTTCCAAAATATGGAAAAACACTTAAGAACTTGCACTCCATAACACAGCAAAAATGACAAGCCAAACTATTGTGGATTCCTACCTAAACAAGTGAGCAACAAATCCATCAAGTCCTCCTTTCAGCACGCAGACAAACTATTGCCTTTTGACTATATGTGGGCCTGAATATGGAGATCTTAAAGAATAAAATACTGGGAAACAGGCACTCTTGATATTGAGCACTCCTGATCACATTAACCTTGTTAAGCGGCATTGTATTTCTGTGGATAAGTCATGATGTCATTTGTCACATTTTCACTAGTCGTGCAGACGAACACGCACGGCAGGTACTCAATGAGACCAGGATGATTTCCCTGAAGATGGGGCAGATCGCTCCCACCACAGTTTGCTCATTTGAGTGTCTTCATCTTGACTTGACCTGACAGATGGCAATGGTTAATTCAATGGTTCTTCTTTAAGTTTTCTTTCTTCAATATCTATTCTGCCAGTGTTCTCACAACTTTGTAGCATGTCATGTCCTTGTGTACTTTCAGTGAATTCTTAGGTTAATTATTTATATTATTTTGAGAAGTGATGAGATATTGAAAGCTATTGTTATACTCAAAGTCATTGGAAAAGTCAGTATCAGCACCAGATGTTAACTTTTATAAAAGGATATGAATACAGATTTAAGCAGTAATTGGCAAAGTCCCAAAGTTTGGAAGGGAGCATGTGCATAAGCACCAAAAAAACTGCGTCCTTCCCAGACCCTCATCTCAACTATTTTCCAGTTCCTTTGCTTTTCAAAATTTGATGGAAAACCTTTTTAGTCCAGGTTTAGCACAGGATTCCCAATATTACCCACATCTGGTCAGGTTAGTCAAACTGTCAGGATAGACTTTCTAATGGTACTTCAACACTTCATATGAGCTGAAGCTGGCAGCAAAGGAACGTGAAAACACAGCATGACAGGAGAGAAAATGACAGATCTCTTCCAGAATCCACAGATTCACTCTGAATTTCTGGTAAAGTTTTGGGCTGGTTATTTCTCTTGACAAATTGGTGATGAATTTCCATGGAGACAGACACCGAGTTTGATTTAGAAACACTGTCCTTCAGCTCATGAAAGTTTTAATTTAGCTTTTGTTATGATAACAGGAACCTAGTATGTATGACTGAATAAATTCTAGTTTAGTTTCTACAAAATACTGCATGAATAACTACAATGAGCTATAATCCTCACTTTACCCCAGATAAAACACTGAAATAAATAAACAAATAAAAAGTATTTAAAAGTCAGAACTTAAGGATAACATACTAGGTGTGATGTCCTCCAGTTTGAACTACGTCGGAAGCTTTTTTATTTGTGTAGTGTGTATCCGTGTCCATCTGTGCCATTTTTCTGTATCTGAAACTCATCCTCTAAAATGCTCACCTGCATGTTCTGCAGGTGAACATTCTCTAAGCATAAATCATGTGTTTCCCATCTCCTCTTTCTTTGAGAGTAACTAATTTCTACTGCTTATTTAAACTGGCAGAGTGCCTGCTTTATTATCAGTTAAGAACTTGTGCACAAAAATGACACCAGTTTGCATAATTATCATGAAATAAGACAGGCTTTTTTAGGGGTAACAATCTGGTAACTTTACAATAAATCTGGAGCAATCGTAATTACACAGTAACTCATCTTAATACATTTGTATTCGCAGCAGATTAGTGTGGTGATAAGAAGTCCCGCTATCATCTGTGATTCACTGAAATGAGAAACTGCATACATAGCCATTATATAATACAATTTCTAGAGCTTTCTACCCTGTCTTAAAGGCTTACTGCAAGAGCCCAAGGGTTTGTTTATCTAATCTGGAAAACAGTTTGAATTTTGTTTTTATTTTTTCCCCATACCCAATGACATAAAATAGCATCAGAAGTAAGATTTCCAGTGTGTGTTAAATTTGTATACATTCAAAAATCCGAACATATGCTCCTTAGTTCAATCAGTACCACCAGTTGTGCATGCAAATTAGTTAATTGCCTCTTTACCTCTTAATATAACAAGCAACTATTCAATGAATACAGGGACACGTACATACACGTATGTTTTTCATCATCCAAACGAAAGACTCTTTGCAAATGCAGTGATAAGTTAACTTTGCTTTTACAGGGGATGATGATAAGAAATGGGTCTGAGGAAAAAGTCTTTGCTTGGCACAGGAGCACAACAAAGAAAGTAAAAGTTGTCATGTGTTCCATACAACTGGGTAATGAAAGTATGCTCTAAAGCTTGTTCCTATGAATGGAAAGTTGCAAGTAGCTATATAAGCTCACATCACATCAGTGCTGATACGAACACAGAAGGTGAGAGAGATTTTACCATATAAAAGACAAGCAGGGAACTGCACAAAGTTAGTTGTTAGTAACCATAAGCAAAAACTTGAGGAAAAACAGCTTAGAGAAGCACCACAACCTCCCAATGATATTCCTACAAAGTTCTAAAACTGGGACTCTCAACTGATGCTGTATTATTCTTCTGCTATAGTCTCACTCCTTGCTGGACCGGGCTTTTATCAGCCTTTGTGCCACTGCAGCCACTCAACCAAATGTTCTCCTCACTGTGCCTTCCAAATTCCATTTGGTTTTCATCCCTGGTCTTCTCTCTCATTTACTTCCCACCTCACTAAATCGCATAAAGCAGATCCAGAGAAACCGCACAGACTAAAGCAGGAATAACCACACCCAAGACGTTCCTGAGAGATGTTTATCTGAGTTGCTGTTAAAAATTTGCAGTGAGTGAAAATCCATAACCTTCAGAACAGCTGTCACCAGAAGAAACATTTTTTTAATGTCTGTTTTAAATTCTCCACGCTGATATTTAAGTCTCATACTTCTCATGTTATCTACTTCTATTTTCTCCACATCTCCCTAGTTCTCACTTGCTATTTAATCTCTTTCTGTTATCAACCCCATTTATTCCTCATAAAGTAAAACCAAGGATTTATTTTCTATGACAGACAAAGCTCAGAAAGACACACACCCACCTTCATTCTACTTTGGATGGTATTCTCCTTCTTCCTTCCATTTTTATTTTATTTTTTTTTTTAACCTTTCGGGCTGTGCGAGCAAGCACACAGTACAGAACCCCTGAAGTTAGCAGTGGCTCAGGGAAACAAACAAGCAAAAATAACAAGATCTCCCAGAACCCTGGGATTCAACAGACTGGTGATATTTTATGGACAGAATTATGAAAAGAAAAAGTGCCAAGCATTTCAATCAAGAAAAAAAATTAATATACCATTCATACATCCCATACCAGTTTATTATCTCCAGCACTACAAATATTAAGCACGAAACTGTCCAAAGACAAGACACACAGTCTGCAGGCGTGGTCCCCTGAACATGAACTTAGCACCGCAATTCTTAATTGCCACTAAGGTAAGTCTGACAAGATTCAGACGAGATGTTCACATGCAATGAAGTGTTGCTGAAAGTTGTGGATGGGGGAATGTAAAGATATATAAGATTAATATAATGTTGATGAGAGAATTTAAGATGAGGCTCAGGGAATTAACTCCAGATGTAATCTGATCTTTTATGACACATAACTAATTACACAGGCAATAAAAAGAAATTAAACTGATTATTTTCTTTGACTCTTTGGTTCTAGGATTAATGTGTAAAGTACAATATTTGGTTCTATTTTCACAGAGCAAGAATGACTTCTTCAAGGAAAGCCACCCAAATTTAATTTGGAAGTACAGAAAGGCAGTGGCAGAGCAGCATAAAAGCTCACTCTCTGAAAGGGAGAACCCTGCATCTATGAACTAGAGGATCTGACCTGCAGACAGAGTTTCTTTAAAAAATTGAAAGAAAATAGAAAATTAGTATGTTTTAAGCAACGATTGGGGAAAAGTAAACACAGACACTTCCTTGTCAGTTCTGGTCGAGAACAACTGCAAATAAATCTCCTCTTCTTCTTTCTGAACTGGATGAAGATCTAAAATATAAATAATAATAAAAACACAGAACAGTGTCTCCAAAAGAAGAAGCAGGATTCTGCCACTGCAATGGAAGAGGCAGAGATCTTGATGGTTTGGTGTCAGTTCTTCAGGAATGAATTTACTTATTTTATGGTAGTGGCTAGAAATACTGAGCAGGCACGAGGGCCCCACTGCACTGATCACTGTATGCATAATAATCTCGGCCTCAAAAATCTACACTGGAAATGGCTAAAATAAGTTACAGGTACATTAAACATAAGTGAGGTGGAGGGAAGGAGAGAGAGAGGGAAAAGGCATGCCATCAAAGTGGATGCTTTCTGTGGTCTTCACTCACTGCTGTGCACCAGCAGCTTGTCATGTATGTCAAAGACCAAGAGGGAAAAAAAGCTTTTTTCTCAGCTCAGAAAGCAACACATATTCTTGGAAAGACGATGATTACAGTTTTTAAACAGAGAAGGAGGGGAAGGAGAGGACTAGTAACTATCTTTTCTGGGCTCCAGCAGCTCACCCTTATTTTGCATTCATTCCACACATGGCCATAGTCAATGCTGCAATGCTGCACTGTTGAGACAGCACTAATTTCAAGCTATACTTATTTCTCACCAAAACCAGGTAGATGTATTATTATAAGATGTCTTGAAAATGTTACACTGGTAGTCTAGAGGACATTTCAAAACCATTGTTTTAATATCAGTTATCCCTTTACCTTACATGCTTAGGCTGACCTCATCTCTATCACGCCAGTCTCAGCTACCTTTACACCACATTCACAACCTGCTCTGCCAGCACACTTTGAGTTTCAGAATAGACCGAGTCTGAAATGCAACTTGGCTTAAGAAACTTCACCTTATTTTTAAATAGCACTGACAAAACTCAGGTCACAATACAGAATGTCCTGCTGGATAAACGCACACTGGGCCAAAGACACCTCTAGTGCAACTCTGCCAAGCTTGAGATGACGCAAGGGATGTGTTTAATGTTTCTCTCCTCTTGCTCAAGCTGGCGTGAAATCATTACGAGAGCCAGAACTGAGACTTGATACAGTTTTACTGCTACAAATAAACCAATACGACTATAAGGAGGAAATAGGAACAATGAAGAATTTTGTTTCATTATTTCCTCTCCAAAGCCTGAAGCTGATGCTTTTTCTTTGACATTACTACTAAATTTCTGGTGACCCACAAGGTGTTATAAGCGCACGGACAAGACCTCTCAATGATCAAACAGAAGGCAAATACATACTGTGGAAAATCCCTGCCAAAGATTAAATAGACTTTCATATAAATTGAACACAACATTTTCAGTAAGCTACAAACAGACTGTGTTTAAATGACTACCATGTAAGTATTTTCCTCACACTCCAAATTCTGTTGTATGTAGCAGATTTCTATAGATCTGATTTCAGAAGATTCATTACACAGGGAATGCCCTAAAACTAGTTTGTAATATTTCCTGACCTTGTGGTGTTCTCTGACTACTGCCATAATGTAACAGTATAATCTCCTGATTCACTTATTGATTTGTTCTTTATTGTTTTAATGGAGACAGGCGTGAGGGTGCCTTCAGCTGCTATACAGCTTCATTAGCCAGACATGACTGCACTTACAAGAAAACATAGCGGACAGCCTTCTCATAAGCCTCCGTTGGAAGAAACATATCTGGTCGCTACATTTCCTTGGCCGCACACATGGAATTACCAGGCTTCATGTTAAAACCTCAGAGGCTTTTGCTTATTTATATGGTATATATCCGAGATGAAACTTGGAAAAATCCCCGTAAATCCCGTCTTGTCTTCCTCTGCATAACAGAACCAAACCTGCCTGCGCCTGGGACAGGGAAGACAAAGCAGCACTGACTTTCCTCTGCTGAATCTAATGGGCATTCAAGATCTGGGAAGGGTTTTTTTCGATGTCTGTCACCATAAACATTGCTTCTGAGGAACCGAGTTATACCTTCAAGAACAGTGTCCTGATTTTGGTCCTACAGAAGGTAGAAAAGCATCAATATTGCAGCCAATGCAAAAGGACTCTCAAGAACCACGTCTGGCAACCACGTTTGGGAAACATGAAGGTTGAGATAAATTAGGCAGGCGTAACGTCTTCATTTCTTGACCACGCCTTACCTCTGGGGCTCCTGTATTTTCAGTTTGTTGATATTCTGGAGCTGCAGAAAGTGATTTTGACTTTCTCCTTTAACTTTGAAATATTCAAATAGTGGTTGGTAATTTTATTTTTCAAAATTTCTACACAAGCATTTATCTCAAGGACTGAATAAAATGATTCAAGTAACCTTAGACTAGAGATAGCTTGGCAGTAACGAATTTGCTATCTTTGATACACCAGAGGTGAACAGATTAAGCAAGCTAGTTTGCTATCTACTAGATAAGAGGGGAATGTATTATCATTTTCTCTGATTAGTATCTTGTGCAGGTAATTATACTTCTCCTTTGCACATAATTAAAGTGAAGGTTGATTTCCATTCATTCTTCACAGTGGTAAAATTATCAAGTTACTTCTCAACTAATTATTTTCTGTAGTATAGCAGCATTTCAGATCCCTGTCACATTCCATTTAGCAAACACAAAATAGCTCTGAATAAGACTTATCACAGCCTGGGACTTTTATGCTATTAATTTGTAGGGGAAAAAAATCTTTAGATGGATGCTATCCAAGCTGAAAATGAATTTCATTCCAAAGAATCCAATCAGGTTTATTTATTTTTTTTTTTAAGTAGTGCTGAATCTTTCGCCTTTTTACAATCTCCATCTTTTGTTTGTTTAATTTGTCTTTAATTTGTTCAAGTTCACAACATTTTATTTGGCAAGGATTCAAAGAATTAACTTCTTAGCATAAACTTTTTTCTGATTACATTCCTTTCATATGAGCTACACCTTGTTTTAAGGCTCTCAGGATGTTAAATCGAGCAGTGATATGTGTTTGTTGGGATTACTTTCTTGAGACACAGGTAGAAACACCACCAGCATTGTGATTTGTAGAGAAGCAGCCATGCAGAATAAATTGGCAAGAAATCCCTACATTATCAACACATTCAATTGTTGGTTGAAACCACTTTTTTAAAAGACAATTTCTTTTATATTTTTTCTGTCAGAAGCACTTAAAGGACTCTGACTGAAACTGCTGTCATTTGCAGAAGGAAAATTTAGCTCCTGCTATTATTTTCCATCTTTCCATTTAGCATCCTTCTGAAATAGCTCTAAATTACATGGTCTGCCCCACTCCTGATTCTTAGATTTTATGTCACCCTACTTCACTGTTTTTTTCCCCTTTCTAACAGTAAGAACAAAACATAATTACTATTACTATTCTGCAGGTGTCAAATTTAAAGCCATCCTTCAGCTGCTACCACTTGTGGTGATTTTTCTTCTCCTGTTCATTGTCCTGCTTGGCCATTGTGGTTCTTTGTTGCGCTTCAAAAGCACGAATTCTGCACATTATTTTTTCTGCTCAAATGTAGTTCTTCTCTGCCAATTGGATCAATTTGATTCCATTACAGACCTCTCAGAGCTGGATTCTCCCCTCTTATTCCAGAGTATCTCCACTGAAAATGATCTTTTTCTTCACTTGCCTCAGCAAAAACTAGAGTAGAAACTCCCTGTCCTTTTTACCCCTTTTCTTTTTTTTCTTTCTTTTCCTTTCACAGCACTGAGATGTAGTATTTGTCTGCATCAGTCCTTTATCTGTGGTAGACAGTAACAAATTTCAATTCCCCCCACCTCCACTGCTATATCCCTACAGACATAACTCGATAGCTTGAGATTTTAACATGACCCTCCACATTAGCTTTTGCTCAACTCCTGGCTACTGCAGTGATCTGGCATCTGATATGTTATGAATTATTTTTCCCCTCTCTTTTTTTTCACTCTGTATTATGATAATACAAGGTCCTGTGCAGCCTGCTCTAGTTGAGCCTGCTTTAGCAGAGGGATTGGACTAGATGATCTTCAGAGGTCCCTTCCAACCCCTGCCATTCCGTGATTCTGTAATAATTGGACATACTGTCTCAGAGCTCGGATCCCCTTCATCTTCCTTTCTCCTGTAGCTTTTTGAGTCTGTTTTCATTGCAGTCTAGGCAAGGTGCCATCAAGAGCCTCAAACAACCCTGGAAAGTGCAGGTCTGCTCTGTCAGCTCCCAGTTTCATCTTGAAAATTCTGATGTCTGCAAATTATGGAGAAAATCAACCTACCTTCCCTATGACCCTCACAATTTATGACTCACTTATAAAATATTTGAAAAATAAGAACTTTTAATCAGGTACACCACTCAATAACTTATTTTTTTCCCCAGGTAATTTGGTGCCAAGAACATTGTTGGACAGGCAGCATGGAAGAATTAAGCCAATTTATCCACAGACAAGATACAGCACAAGCAACACACACTTCCCAACACCATTTGATCATTAGGCTTCAGGGACAGTCCATGGAGAAACCATATTTAAAATACAGAGGTAGAGCTCTGTCACCGTTCCTGCAGGCACGGATCCAGCCAAGCACTTGAGTACATCCATGGTCTGATTGATTTCAGTAGAACTATAATATGCTTAAAGTTTCTCCTGTATTTAAGTGTTTTGCTGGATTAAAGCCACAATCCCTTGATTCCGATAAAACTGGCCAGTGCCTGTTAAGTTCCTCAGACAGGGTTTTGTGAAGATATGCTTGTTCACTGGGATATGGATTGTGATCACCAGTTGATCATGCAGCTGACATTCAGCTGTCCTAAAATAACTGTTCTGTTCTGGCAGTAATACCTAGAAGTAAAAAATTCCTGTCCTGTTGCCCCTTACCTGAGCTAGCAAAAGGAAGTCTTGACCTCCTCAAGCTTAACACATTTATTTTACAGAAATTAAGGAAAATGTCTAGGTTCTTTCTTAGAAAATGATCAATTAAGAACTGCACTATAAAGCATGTTTTGTATCTGGCATTTCAAATGGCTTTTATTAATGCTTGAGCTAGTCCTTTCTTTGCTTTTTCCTAAGGGGTACTGCATGTGTGTCTGATTTTTTGTTCTACAAGAAATAATTGTGAATATAGGAAAGTAAAGTGAGAAAAATATATTTTACCCTTTTCACAACTGAAAGCAACCTAATGCTATCAATTTTTTTAAAAAGCTAAAAATAGAATTAAGGGATACTTCTCTCAAAAGAATCTGCTCCATAGATATTGAAACCGCAAGTCATTCAAGTTCACAAATGAAGGCCCTCTAAGGCAAAAGAGAGCAAAGCTCAAAGACTGAGCACCTGTCCAGGAATGGAATTTAAATTCAAAGAAGAAATAAGGCACTACAGTGTCTGCATTACCTGGCCACTGGTGCATGCCTTTGGTGCTTTGATCAGTGCCAGGTTTCAAACAGCCAGCGGCTGAGGCAATATCCACTTAATAGGCACTCCAGTAAGATTAACTGTAGCTTACTCTGAGAAAAAAAACCTATGCTTTCTAATTATTTCAACGCTTTGAATACTGTAAAGAGATAGAACACAAATGAGAATTGTTAGAACTATGCTTCTACACTGAAAACTATTGACAAATTGCATCATCTTACATACACATTTTGTCGATTTGCTAATTGCTGTTAGCAGTGATGATTTAACACACAGACACAAAAATATTTCTTTGTTGCCTCATCCTCTGCCAATGTAATCTTTAAATGGATACCAACTACAGAGCAGTTGCGCAAGTGCCCTCCAGAAATTTGTTACACTAAGTGCAACAACAGGAGGAAACAATACTAGTTTTCTTTAAAAAACCCAAAAAGTCCTTTTTTGCTTGAGACAACAATCAGTATGTGTCAAAACTGAATACACTGTATTTAGCCATTTATTTATCTTCTAATACACGGACACAGGGCAGGAAAAAAATCCTGAAATGTCTGAAGTGATTGCTGAGAAGTTTCAGCAATTGGGCATGAACTGAAATCAGTCCTATTTATCCCCCAAATTTGCATATTTTCAGATAGAAGTGCAATTGTTTCCAACAAATAAAGTAAAGCAAGGATCAATGAAAACAAGGAACGATAATAGCCAGTTCTTTTTCAGAGCTCTTCATGTGCAGATATCAAACCAAGATGGTTTACTTGGCAAGTGCAGATTGCAGAGCATTGCAACCACTTGTGCGGGAAAAAAAAAATTCCAACAAACAGGGCAGATTTCTGCATCAAAACTGAGCATGGTATTTGCCAATGTTACAAGCCTGTCCCCCAACTCTTCAAGATATGGAACATCCAGCAACAGATGCAGATCCCTTACTTTTTCTTTCTTAAAACCTAAGCAACTCTGAAACCCCAACCTTATTCTCAAGTATATTCAACCCAGTATTCAGAGCAAAGTCAGACTTACATTGTCATCACTGCTGATTAACTAGAGTCCCTCCCAGGTTTCTGGGCATGCAGCATTCAGCAGCACAGCATGACTTTAAATCTTTTCTTTCACAAATCCTAATCCTAACTAAAGCCTACTCCTAGCTTTAAAAGCACAAAAATGACTTTCATCAAAATCAAATATGGACCATCAGCCCTGCCCATGTCAGTCCTTAAACTAACTGTCCAACGCCTAGAAGCCATAAACTGAGCTCTTTCCAATCCCCTTTCAACATCGGATTCATACTGCCTTTAACCATTTGCAAGTGATGAGAGTGTAAATGAGAACTGCATACAACCCCTCCTCCCTTGTCTATTTTCAGACTACATAGAATACAGCAGCTTCAGGATTCAGCAGTAAACTTAGCCCAGCCACATTTCCTTTCCAAAATCCTGCCCTAATGCTAACCCTGTTCTTCGCTGTAACTGGAATTCTGCATCACACCAAAGCATCAAATGCTACCTTGACACTGCTGTTAAACATCTGCATCCAGAAGGATGTCACAACAAACCTCAGTAAATGATTTTTCCTCTTAAATCTTAATCCTAATCATCTAATTAGCTGGACCTCACTCAAGAGGACAATTATAAAAAATGTGGCTTTATCATTCATCTTCGCTGACATTATCACTTACACAAAACTATGCAAACTTACCCCAAACAAACTCATAAATGCTTATTTTACCAAATTTTGCCTGAAATTCAATAATTTATAAATAAATTAATAGCCTTAACCACAGACATCACTATACCAGGAAATCTAAACACAAGCAACTCGTCCTCACTGACCTCAGCCCTCATCCCAGATTTCATGGACTGGGAGAACACTGCAATAAACCTAACTCAGAAATTCTTCTTTTCCAAATCTAACTTAACCTAATCCTTTCCCTCATCTGAATCCAGATGATTTGTCCCTGATGAAAACCAAACATTATCTATTCTTCCATACTTATACTCACATTTATCCTAGAAAACCAGCGGTACTGCAGCAATAAACCTGATTCATAAATACATCTTTTTGCTGTCCTTAATCCTATCACTAGCCTTAATGATACCCAGGAGAGCAGAATCCAGAAGAAAAACAAACAGCTGTCATTCATCACCGCTGACAACCTCACTTATCATACAGTTCCACTCTGTGTAGAAAACAGCATTCAGCCTAACTCAGAAATGTCTCTGTTCACACATTCTTAACTCTAATCATAATCCCTCAACCACCACCCCAGCGCTAACCTTCACCATATCAGGCAGCCAATACCTAGAGGGAAGCCGATATCAGCCCCTCAAACATCATGCATTTAAGATGAGTGCAAATTCATCCTGCATTTCCCTGCCCTAGAGAATATAGAAATAAATTTGATTCGGAAATGTTTGATTCCCCAGACTTCTCTTATACCTTGCTTTCACTGCAACTCAGGGACCGTTACTTAGCCAAATACTGAACATCAGGCACTCATTCTTGATAAGACTTCCAGTCATCCTACATTTCAGAGCCTCCAAAAATGTAGCAATAAACTCAATTGATACAGGTTTCTTTCTCCACAGCCCATTCTTAGCCACTTCTAAGTGACCAGTAGCAAGTATTTAATTCATTTTTTTTATTTCTTGTCCAAACAGAAACCCTAAGTCATATATGCTTTCTTTAACCCTAATCCTGAAGGTAGAAGGCGGCAGAGAAGAAAACATATTAGACATTCATTTTGCTTGACAGAAGACCTAGAAACCTCCTGGAAATGATAAGTGCTTCTGCGTGTAGAGGAAAACCAAACATCAATCACTCCTCACTACTAACACTTTCTCTTACATTTCCAGTCCATACAGAACATGGAATTAAAATCAACTCATACATGACTCCTTTCCAAACACTAATCTTAATCAACACCTTTTTCTCCAAACTGAACTGTTATGCTAGCCTTTATGGTACCTACGATACTGGTAATTGCACAGAGAGTCCACTCTACCAGCATTACGCGCACCTCTAGTTTCTCCACCTTCTAGAGTGCAGCTCTAAACTCAGCTCCTCCTCTGTCTGCGGCCTCAGCCCCAACAACAGCCCCGAACACAGCTCTAACCTGCACCAGGCCATCAGGACACAGCTGACAAGGGTATGTCAGTCTCTTGTCCCTGCTGGTAACTCTGCTCATTTCTGGCTTCTGGGTGTCACTGAATGAAATGAAAATGAAATGTATAAACACGTATTTTTCCCACCTTTAGCTCTATTCCTTCCCTGGTTAGGCTTCTTTTGACCAATACCGAACATCAACCTTCAGCCCTTGGCCCACCTTACGTTTTGAGGCCATACAGAACACAAAACCAGACTTAATAATTTAATGTTTGCATCTTCTCCAAAGCTCTAACCCTAATCTTCGGTAGTTACTTTATCACAGCAAGAATTTACATGAAAACCAACACCTGTTACAAATCCTTGCCAATACTTGCACTCATCCTGCTTTTCTGGGCTACACAGACGGCAGTGACAAGCTAAATATATAAACCTTGATTTTCCCACACTCAGGCTGGCACCTAGTTCTAACTTTAAAGTCAGTTACATGGGCTAAGCAGTACCTACAGCAAAGTCACTCATTAGCCACACCTCCCTGCTGACACACAGGCTCACCCCATATTTCCAGGCTTTGTAGAGATACTGGTCTCTCTACCAAGCATGGCATTACATATGTGTTTGTCTGTGTGTGTTTATGCATACGTACACGTGTATATGTATGTACACATATGACACAGTACGTTTCTGTGGTGTTTTTCCCCCTCATTCCTTTCTCAACACACGACCATACCCATGAAAAGTTTTATGTGGTTCAAGATGACTGAGATGTCAGATAAAATTTTGGTATCCAACTATTCTGTGGAGACATCAGTCTCCAGAATGGTTAAATGCCTGCTGGTAATTTGTTTTACAGCAGCTGTGCTGCTCTGCCAGAGAACAGCAGCCATTCCGCGTGCTGCTCCTCTGCCAGGGCCCAGCAATGCCCAAAGCTGTGCTGTCTCTCAGGACCCTGTAGCAAACTTTTTCTTGGTGGGGACAGGGACTGTTGAAGTTTCATAATGCAAGATTAACTTCCTGGCCTTTTGCAGAGAAATGAAAAGCAGAAAAAACAGTGCCTTTCAGCATTGCTTGGTCATTTTTCAGCCTTAGCAGGAAAATGCAGAGCTGCTGGGACAACCCTCCATACCACCCTGTGACTTCTCCACATCTTCTGTTCCCCTGTGACACAGGCAAGTGGACAAAAGTTATGAGGGCAAAACTGTGAGTGTCCACCCATTTCTTTGCACAGACAACTCAGCTAAATTACAAAGTTATAGCGCTCTTATGTGATCATGAATACATTAACTATTCCTCTTATTGAACTCTGAAGGCTGGTGCTCATTACCCTGATGGAGGATCTATTACACATTATAGATGAGGCATTTCTTAAATAATCTTGCATCTCGTATATAACACAAGGAACGTAAACCCAATGATAAACACAGAATACCAAATAATCAATGGAACACTCACACTGAACTGCTCTGCAAACAGTTTATGCACCAGATCAAATAAAAACTATTAATTGAGCAAGTTTGAACAAACACATCCATAACAGTCTTGATCTCCTCAGACAATCTGCAAACAGTTTAAATGAGCTCAGTCACACCAGTTCCTCTTCACAAAACCTTCCTCTTTGAACCAGCTCCCTGCCAGATCTCTCTTACCTCCAGCTGAAGATGCCTATAGGGTACAAACATGACGGATGACAAGACGGAGCTGTTGTGGTAGTCACACAGCTCACCGATGCGGAAGGAGACCCCCAAGCTCCCTCGAGTCACGGTGTGACCTGCCACTTTCCACGCATGGGTCTCACTCTACTCCTGCAAGCCCAGGCAGCTTGTGGTGCTTTTGCCTGGAAATTTTCTGAAGTTTATTTGCTATCATGACCTACCTACAACAAGAAAAACAAGAAATGCCAGCAAATACAAGCAAAGCAAGAAACAATAAATCACCGCAAAGCCCACTGACTCAGTGGCCCACTAAGAACAGCCAGAGCAGCTTTACCATTCCTTCTCTTAACATTAGCTTTGAGTTTTGAGATAATGATTTTTCTTTGGAGTAAATTGAATGCAAGGTAAACCATCTAACCATAGGGCACTTCACACGCTAGCAGCCGGGGTCTTCTAGAAGACAGAAGCACTTCTCTGCACCCATCCAATTGCATTTAATAAGTTAGTAAGAAAGCAATCAGCCAAAATGTCACACTAACAGAGTAACTTTGCAGCACTTATGACATCTGACAGCTCAATGATTTTATTAAAGTGTTTCGAGTGACAACAGTTAAAGCCAAAGGACAGGGAGCTGGACTTCAGATGCAATAGTGTATCTTCTCTGAATACATATCTCACACCTGGGTATGCAAAATGAACAGAATAATGCTAAAAACATAGCTTACATAGAATAACACTTACATGGCATGAGTGTCAATCAGCTCAGGTTGTGCATGACTTTGAAATTATCAGATGAAAGCAGATTTTTTTTTATCAGACACTTTAAAAATTAATTATTATTGCCGTTTTTTGTAAGCTATAGTATGCTTCCCCTATCAAATAGGTTTTTGTTTCTTACTTCAGGAGGCAGGGGCTTTTCCCATGACTTTATTTGTTTGAGGACACAGGAAAGGAAATTTGTGCAATATCTCTGGGTTCCATGTCATTTCAGAAATTAATTAACTACTTGATCTTTTAAACTTCTGAATGTTGCTAGAGAACTACCTAACTTGTCAGGATTCACACGCTAAGCACATAAAAGTAAATATTTTCAAGTTGAACAGCATGCATAAATTAGGAATCAGTACTGATAGCTATTAAAAACAGGTGAGAGTTAATGGTAGATAGCTCAGTAATTTTTTCAGACTATGTAGATTTTTGAAAAAATATTTTTTTAAGATAACAGGACCTGCTGTGAGATTTTTAAATTAAATTTCTCTTGTGTACAGCACTGAAGAATGCAAAGCACATCTTATTCAAGAGATCTATCACCCACAGAATCTGTATGCAACTCACTCATCATTAGAGTGAAACATTTCAGTTTGCCGTCTCTAGGTCTAGCTTATTTTCAAAATACTCAGCCTTTCTGCTTTTTCTTATCTTTTCTGGCTATGTAGAGGGTTGCCTAATAAATAAGCAGCTCAGGCAGAATGATTCGCAGCAGAAGAGGAAACCATGAAATTAATTTGGTAAGCAAAGCAAACCTTAAAATCAAGGTAAGACAAAGAAAAAAAAAGATTATGAAGTTAAAAAACTGAAAAGAGTACTGGCATGTTCCCGAGTGCTATAATTGGTTGAATCTTTTTCAACAAAAAAATACTTTTGTAAAAGAAGCTTTTCTTTCACAGAGAAGTAAGAATTTTGGCAAAGTAAATCTTAAAAGTGAAAATACGATTCACAGAAAATGCAGCTTCCTATGCTTTCTGTGAATGGCTTGCACCTTTCAGTTCATGGAAAACAGTAAAGAAGTTGAGGCTATGTTTTTCCTCACTTTTTTGAAATTCTTGCAGCTTTGCTGTCTAAAAAAAACAAGTACAAGAAAGCAGAAGAAAACATAGTTTTGTAATTGCACATGGTTTTCCAGCAGATGGAAAAAAGTAACAAAAGTGACAAAAGTTTTTCCCCTTCCCCCAACCTCTTCCTGTCCTTTTTAATTCTCGCACAGGAAGAAAGTTACTTCTCAAGAAAATTTTCAGTGAGGTTTTCTCTGAAAATCCCCATGGGAGAATTCTCATTTCTACCCACCTCTATTGAGAGTTACTCATGTCCCTTGAGATAAGCACGTCTTATGCATGTGCCATGCTGCTTTACAGATTCTTTCGTATGACAGATGCTTAAGTCAGTGATTTTATAGCCACATTTACTTAATTGGCATTTTCAGGTACTGAACTCCAGGGTCAAACATCAATTTCCACTTATTTATCAATAATTGAGATTACCCACAGGAGCCTTTTCCCTTAACCTCCCTCATGAACAGCAGGGGGGGAGATAGCTGTGCAGGAGTTCAGCCAATACGCCTTCCTCTGCCCCCTCCGATGTTCACAGCTTTATTCCAAGAAACCTGACATATCTAGGTTTTAGCTGAAGAAGAGAAGAAAAACGAGGGGCAAAAACCCCGTAAGGTTGTCTGATGCACTGCTCCTTTCCAGGTAGCTACGTTGTACTATGATGTACTGCTTTCAAAAGCTGGCTACTGCTGCTTTAAGAATAAAGATAAAGGACTCACAGAGGTTTCAGATGGGAGAAGTGCAATGGTTTAAACAGCAACAGGTTGTTCTTTGCTCCTACAAGACACCGGAATTTCACAGCTGACTTCACAAGCACTGGGGAAGCCCAGCACACATGCCTGCATGTTTTCAGAGGTGTCTAAGTCATTAAAAAGTCAGCTTTTCCATATTGTTCCCTATACACAGGATTTTCCCTGGCTAGACTGTAAAGGTATTAATCTGTCTGCCTTTGAGTTCCTTTCCAAGGTCTCAGGAGGCCAATTCATATCAGCCAAGATGGGTGACCTGTACGAATCGGTGATATTGGTTTTTATTCTCTTTTTGATTTAAGTGTATTTAACAAGAAACAACTTGAAAATGAACAATAGCGAGTGACCATACTCATAACTAGTGTATGTTTATATGGCACACTGCTGAGCCCGGGTCAATAGTATTTAACTCTCAGCAGGTCTCAATAGCTTGGGATCGGTGACCAGGTTGTAGGGCTGTTGACTGGCTCACCGGGAGGCACAGCTGCCTTCACATCACTGCATGAACTCATGAATTCCCTGTAACTCATGTCCCCATCACTGTGATCTCTGCCCTTTCAAATAATTTTCCAGTCATTAGTACCTGTTTCTTTGCATAAAAGTACTTTAGAGGAAGGAGAGTCTATAAAACTACATGTAAATACTATCATATAGTCAGAGGTATTTGAGCTGGATAACCCTCAAAAATGGGAATAATTTAAAAGCAGTCAACAGAAACAAAGTAGACACCATAGCAGTTCAAGCACAGAAAGTAGGAAATTAAAGAAGGAATTTCAAGGCATTGCACATTGGAAAACTTGTCACCCCTTCAGACTTCTCCGGGTGAGGAGAATACAGGGAAGCCAGAGGAGACTTAGGATCTGGCACAGATCTGCATCCTGGTGTGCTGCTTTCAGCGTTCTCACATTTGAATGAGGCACAAAACTTGTTTTATGAACGTATAATGGTGATGATAATACTTTGCACTTCAAAAGCTGCTTCTCTTCTGCAGTCTGAAAGATTAACGAATGAGACTTCACAAACCTATGCTAGTTAGCATTTAACTGATCACAGTGTTTACGCTGACACACACGTCTTTATTTTTGAGAAATAATTTCACTGAAAGCTTCGGTAAATTGCCGAGAAGAGGGAACTATAATCATCAAGGGCCAAATCCTGCCTGTTATCTTCGCACCAATTCAGAGTGCATCAGGATTTGGTCCAAACCATTTCCCATCAGAGGCAGCACATTTCCCAGTTTCTTTCCCTTTCTCTTCTATGCTCATACACTACAATCTTCTTTTGACTCATTCTCCTCTATTGATTTGATATCATTGCTTCTCTTTCTTCCTCTTGTGATAGTAACTGTGCCTGAGAAGACTAAAGTGAGATCAGTACTCAAATTGTTCTCCTTGGCTGCTGAGTTTTCTTTTAAGCTGCAAGTATTCCAAAATCTACAGCATATCTGTCAAGCAGAAACCACAGCATGCAAATCAATAGACATGCCTAGGCTGCTATGAGCAAAACTCTTGACAGTCCCAAAATAGAGCTTGAAAACATGTATTGGTGCATGGTGATTTCTTGCTTCCCCCCCAATGACCACATATACTTGTTATCCTTGCTCTGACTCCAGCTCCAGCAGCAGCCAGCTAGTCCTGATTGCAAACTACAGGCTGCTCTTTATTCTCAGATCTAAGCTATTTTAGTCATTACTGATCTGCAGGAGAATGTTTTTTTGCTCCCGAGTGTTCAGTTCCTCCGAGACATTCAAACTCATTTGCAATACTTACGGAAAATGTAAAGGACAGAGGGGAGGATGGTGCTGTCTGCAGAGACCTGCCAGACTAACCTCGCAAAACTTGTCCATCACGAACACTAATCTTTCTCTGAAAACTAAAGCAGGTGCTTCCTTCACTTTTCCTCCTGTTTACAAACGGTGGCCCGATTCTGTCCTGCTCACTCACGCACAACTCCCAGTGAAATCCCTCTTCTCCCCCTCTCAAGTTCAGAAAGGTTGTCTCAGTAGATAGGACAATATGTCTGTACTGACGGGGGGTGACGGGCCTCATTTTCCCTTGCTCTCATCACTGTGCCACTGATTAATGTGAAATAACTCAAAAGGTACATCTAAGCGGCAAAACACAGTGCTGTGGGTGAATACAGAACTATTACCAAGCTAGTTTGGACCCAAGAGCAACAAAACTAATGAATGCTATGTCTACCTGGGCAGGTATGGGCAGTACCATGCTGGGCTTGCACCCATCCAAGCTGGTGGATGTTAGCCAGCTCTGATCTGGGACCTGGGTAGCAGCGTTAGTCTTGGAGCTAAGGAACACAGATGAAGAGCAGGACTTCCTCATGCAGCACGTGCCGAAGGGTCTACGCAATTGCTGCCCGCAGCTGGTTGGTGTCCAGCCGGCCCTGCGTTCGCTCGTAGCTGACGTGTGACCGTGCGGATGCTTTGCCCCCACCAGTCAGCTCAGCGTGTCACTGCCGTTGCTCTGGACAATTCTGCACTTCTGCTTCTAGTGAGTGAAACATGGGTAGAGTTTCCAGAGACTATTCTCCCCTCCATGCCTTTCTGACCTCCATTATTCTGCGTGTTTCACGCACAGTCGTGAAACCTTGGTTGTAACCAGATTTTTAGTCTAGCATCCTCCAAGAAAAGACAGCCAAATAAGAAATTCCTGGTCCTTCGAGAAGACGGATGGCAGAAGGATGGGTCCAAGCAACAGAGTAAAATGTGACGGAGAAGAAATTCTTTCTAAGACTGCAGGTAATATCTTACAGGACGCTTTACAACAAACTACAGAAAGATCACCTCTTTGTAAACCATGTGTATACTATGGTACAAAATAACCTTCCTTGAAAAAAGAAACACAATACTAAAAGGTAAAAACATACTCAATATACCTTGTTCGGATACCCATGGAGATTAAAAAGGTACTCAAAATCAGAGTATCTTCATATTACTTTACTAGGAACTGTAATGACAATATTGAATAGAACCTGCTCATAGCTGGTCCACCAACAGCGGGTGGGGAGAAGCTGGGGAGTACACGCCAGGGTGAGACTGCCACCTCTCCCTGGCAACAACCACTAAATGCAGCAGTTAGGGTAGATGCAAGTGATGTCCTTTAAAAAAGCTGCAATGGCACTATAGCCTCTCTGAGAGATGAATATGATGGTAAAGCCACTAATGAGAGCACTAATTGGTTCAGCAGGTTACAGTAGTAATGAAGAATCATCTACAGGATGCCTAAATCAGATTGTCTGACACCTGCAGAGTACGAGTGTGGCTTGTCCAAAGTAGTGGGCCTGCTGTTAGCCTATTAATAAATTCATTCTTCACTTCTTGCTTCTTAATCTATTTGTCTCACCCAACTTTTTCTGTTTGATTAAAAAGAAAAGCAAACAAACAAACAGTCACATACTCTCTCACCGAAATGATGACATTTCACAACAGCTACCTCTCTTGATTAACGCAATTTTCAACTACTTGCCATGAATCAAGTAAGCTTGTATTTACTAGAGCTTAAGCATTTTTCTTTTCCAAGCTAGAAATGGGGCACTCTCAGGGGATTGTTGTAGCTTTTATATGTTGTCATTTTACGTACTATTTTATGTATTGGTTTTTGAAGCACTGTGATTTTCAGTTTTGCCAGAAAATTGTTCATCTTCTTTGGTGTTACCACTAGTTTTTCTAGGTGACCCAAGAAGACTGAATTAAAAGTCTAGTTATTGGCAGAAAGCCTGCATGTGAATAAAGCCCACCTGGTGAGTAACAAACTGAAGGTTTGTTTCTCTCTGCTGTTACGAGGGTGGGTTTATGAAAGTAGAAAGACAACCCAAGTTTTCATCATAGGATCAAAAGCTAGTGGCACCTGTCAGAAAGTCACCTGCTATAAGACATCGTGGCTATTATGCATATTTCATTAAGAAATAATCCTGCAGCATTTCACAACCTGGATTCAGAATACCAAAGTATCAATATCTTAAAAGTCACCATTGTAGAGAAAGAAGCACAACTGAGAATTCCATTGTGTGAAGAGCGCACTTATCCTAGGGAAGCAAGCAAAATTTCTTGCCTCTCAAATAAAGTATGTCATTAAGCATATCATGAAGTACTGGCCCTGGAAGGTACCCAGTGTTTTGGGCTTTACTGGGTTGTTTCCAGTGGGAGACAGACTTGCTTGTATGAACTAGGTATATTTTTGGAACAAGTCAAGTTATATAGCAAGAGTACAGACAAAATTCTCTTTCTGTAAATCCAAACAGAGAAAAGAGAATCCTAAAAATGATCAAGAGTTTCTTGTTCAGAAACCCAAGCTGTCTTACCATTCAGGTCCTGTGTCAAGAAACTATTCTCAAGCTTATTTTGGGGGCAGTACTCATTGCTCTTGAAATCTGACACACTTCTCATCCACCCACCATCCTATTCCTGTACCTGCAACAAGGCTCAGGGAAATATTTATTGAAGCTTTTTGTAAGTCAGAGCTCTCTGTTGTTCAGTGTTTTGGATGACAAGTCTGAATTCTTCAGCTATCCTAAGATTAAGAAATGTATAACTACTCCCCTATTTAACATGAAAGAACAGTAGCTGGTAAACCAACCTGCTTCACTGAGGTTTACAGTGAAACACAGTTTCAATTCCTCAACATCCAACAACAGAGAGAAATTCCATGATGGAAAAAAATGGGTCCCTCATAGAGCAAGTGTGACTTTGTTAGGGATGGAAACATTTAAATCACTGTAAAGTCCAAAATCAGACTTTCAAGCCATTTATTTCTATTCTTACTCAGGGTACCAACAGCAGAATGTTATTTAATTCCAAGCTTTAGATCTACTGGTACATCTGTGTCTACTTACTACCCACTTGCAAATTAAATAAATCAAATTTCATTTTTCTTTCCAATCGAAAGGTCAACGGTGTACGTAAGCATGCTCTTGTCATGATGTTGCCAGCTTAAACTGACCCACAGCCTGTGATGCCCAGCCTTCCCCTGTTCCCAGTACACATTGGACCAGTACAATTGATTTCGGCACTGTATTCTGAACTGGATCAAGGTACGGATCCAGATTATTAAGAACCACTTCTCTGCATCGCTTGTGCCATGTATCATTTCACTGATCTGGTTCACCACCTGCACCCCTGAGCAGTTTAGTGTCACAATGGACAGGGTGGCATGGAGATGGATGCAAACTGCTTAAACCAGTACTGCCACCACAAGAAATGTTTGTCAAACTACAGCCTAGATACAAACCAAATCCATTTAACAGCTTGTACTGCTATTCCGGAACACATTTTCTCTAAGAACAGACTGTCAATATCCTATTTACTCTTCAGCTCAGAAAGGTGGGTTTTTGTTTGTTCGCTTTAGCATGACAAACTACGCTCCCATTGCCACACTGTAAGCAGCAGAGCTCAATTCCTGGGGTGTCAGCCAGAGGTGTGTCAGATCCATCCATTGCAGCCGCAGAGACTCTCCCATTCATTTGCTGGTGATGTCGATCCCTGACCATGGCAGGTTGCTATATATTGCAGTGCTACCCCTCCTGCTTCCCCCCTTCCCAGTCAGGAACACATTCCTCTTTCTCATTGCCCTCTCCCATGTCTCCTTCATTACCTTGGTCCAACGGCCGTTTATCTGGGTCTGGCCTTTCTCACGTATCTTCCAACTGTCATTTACAGTCACTGCATCTGTGTTGGGAGGAAGTCAGTCTCAAATGTTGAACATTCTGCTGTAGCAAGGCAGTCTCTGCAGGGATACTTACAGCTTCTGCTCTTAGTGCCTTCCAGAAATGTTTCTTTAATAACACACATAAATATTAAAGGAAGAGAGGGAAAATTGGGAGGAAGAGAAGGAGGGTTTTGTTATTTTTTTCTGACCCAATTTCCATCCATCACTTCAATTAGGTTCTCAGAGACAGATGAACTTCTGCATTCTTTTTCCCTCCATATGGATCTTGAAAAAATCTTGTCTTGCTCAACCTTCCCTCCCAGTTCCCTGCCTGCATGAGTGCCCTATTTCTATTCCTTATTTCTTGGTAATTGTATTCAAACACTCTCTTTGTTCTTTGTTTGCTAACCTGCATTTTTTTTCCTCTAGTCAGCTTATCTCTTTTTTAGTCCTTTTGATTAAAGTTCTCAATTCATTTAGTATCTTTCTGTTTCTCCCCAGTCCTTCTAAAGTGAAACTATAAAGCACTGCAGGGAATGCTTGTATTTACCTCCCAATTCTCTTAGCCAAGCTTTCAGGCTGACTTGTGAGCTGTATACTACTACATCTTAAAAGTTTCCAATCCTACACTGAGCCATTTTACTCTTCCCTTCCTGCTCTCCTCTGGCAATAGCAACAGTTTTACTTTCTACACCCATCACGGTCTTTTAGAATTGTGATTTGCTGCTGCTGAAGTCCTTTCCTGAGGATCAGATAAACTGACTAACCTGCACAATTTGGAGTGAACATCTCTGTGCACTGGCAGCATAACTGCGGCAGGAGCAGAAAGGTGACAGGTTGCTACACCGCGCATTTTTCAACGCACGCATTATGTAGCAGTTTTTCATCCACCGTCTGTCTGAGGCAGCAAGGAAATTGGAGGAGTGTTAGACTGTAATTCTCCTTGGATCTGTCTCACATTTTTATAACAAAAACTAGGGGAAACAGCAAAGAAGTGTGCATCATAGTCAGCTTGGTTTGATTTGGGCTTTTATTGTTATTCGAAGTGATCATTTTTCCCTCTTGCACAGGCAACGTCCTGGTTTGCAGCCTAGATGTGTTTCTACCCACCACATCAATACCAGTGAGTTCATCTTTCCATTTTCACTGAAGTTGCTTAGTAACAGAAGATGAGGGGAAAGCGTGTCCAGACTGCATTGCAATGTCTTATCTTCAGGTTCATTGAAAAAGATGGACTAATGGACCACCAATGTGAAAACGTTCACATTTGAATCAGTGGATCCATTTGATATTCCTTAAGGAGCTGTTAGAAGAATATTTTTGTCATATTTCTTTTCAGCACATATATTTTTATGTGAATGCCCTTCACCTATGCCACATCTAAGAAATAATAAAATATTCTCTTCCCCCCCCATGGCGTTCTGGCCACTTTGGCAGACATACAGGATGAGAATTTCCATATTTTGGGCAGACACACTTTGAATCATTTTTTAGTCTCATTTTGAAAGTGAACTTACAGTCCATTAAAAGGACAGGCAATCTCAAGAATTTTTAATAGTGTGGACCCGAGCTTAATAAAGATACAGTCTCACGGATGAGTTCCCTCACTACTGTGATCCTGAGAACGATCTCCACTCCCACAGTGACTGTATAACATCGTTCAAAAACAGTACTGCATTAAGGAAGTGTGCAGATGGGTTTTTTCAGGTCTTTGGCTGTGGTCTAACTCTGCAGTTCCTGAAGACAAACAGTAAGAGCACGGTGCTTCCAAAATCTATTACAAAATTTTTAATTACCTTTCAAGAAAATTTCCTATTGGAAAAAAAATCAAAACAAAACCCAAACAAACAAAAAGAAAGGTCATGCAGAAAGGTCAACAGACACTACTCTTGATCGCCAGTCTCCAGACTAGATTTAGGATAGAGTCAGCTCAGGGCTCGTCAACAGTGCAATCACAGCTGAATTTTACGTCCACGTCCTTCCTTTTGATCTTGCACCAAGTAAAGCATCTCTCCTCTAATTTCTGTCTTTACATAAACTCATTCCATACAGAAACATCTCTTCTCTAGACTAGCTCATTGCATCTGAACACAACAGCAGTAGCCATCAGAGCGACAAACCTAGACAGGAGTTGCTTCCTTTTTATCCTGCTAGGTCCAGTGAAAAGGGGGGGGTGGGCTAGAGTTAATTTTTTCCATAGTAGCTAGTATGGGGCTATGTTTTGGATTTGTGCTGAAAACAGTGTTGATAATACAGGGATGTTTAAGTTACTGCTGAGCAGTGCTTACATCAAGTCAAGGCCCCTTCTGCTTCTCATCCCACCACACCAGTGAGCGGGCTGGGGACGTACAAGAAGTTGGGAGGGGACAGCCAACACACCTGACCCCAAATGACCACAGGGATATTCCAAGCCATAGGACGTTATTCTCAGCAATAAAAAGCGGGGGGAAGAAGAAGGGAAGGGGGAATGTTCAGAGTGATGGCATTTGTCTTCCCAAGTTAATGTTACGTGTGATGGGGCCCAGCTTTCCTGGAGATGGCTGAACAGCTGCCTGCCGATGGGAAGTGGCGAATGAATTCCTTATTTTGCTTTGCTTGCGCATGCAGGTTTTACTTTACCTGTTACACTGTCTTTATCTCAACCCACTAGTTTTCTCACTTTTACCCTTCTGATTCTCTCCCCCGTCCCACCATGGGGGGAGCGAGCAAGCGGCTGTCTGGTGCTCAGCTGCCTACTGGGGTTAAACCATGACAGGCTGTGTTTTCCCCTCCCCGCAGTAACAGCGCATGACGGTGCACTCACCGCCAGCCCCAGCAAGAAGACAAGCAGAGGGGCGAGGGCAGGCAGAGCAGCGCTGGCTGCACGAACACTACAGCTCGGCAGCCTGCTAGCGCAGATGCTGTGCCCCCAGCATGGAGAACACTTAGACAACTCCCTGCACCATACATAAAGCCAAGCTGCAGTTTGGAGGTCTTGATGTGTGTGGAGTATGATGGCAGTACATGGCTCAACCCATAGTGTGAGTTATATACTTTGATTGCCTTGTAATATTACTGTATGAACAACCTTTGCTAGTTCTCGTTGATCCATACCCTTGTCATGAAAGTCTCCTACTTGCACTAATGAAAGTGGGTGATGGGAAAAAATACTGAATATATGCTTGAATGTATGAGATATGTAACTATTACAAACACAGCTTTTCCTTTCTCTGTTAAAGCATAACAAACAGCACTTTAAAAATGAGTGCTGGGCTCAATTCTGGATATATTTTTGTTTTGAAAAGGAGAAATATGTCTGTATATCATTACAGAATACTTAAGGTCTGTGTGAGATTACCTCTTGATCATTAGTTTGTTTTTTATTTTTATGCTTGAATCTTAAGAGAAAATGTGTTGCTGCTCCACAGCGCTACTTATTCAACATCCTCAAATCCCCAAGGCAAAGAGTTTGGTTAGACACAAGCTAGCAGAGTACAGATCATAATTATACTGAAAGGGAAGGTTTTTAAAATTCAAGGTAAAAAAAATGTGATATGAAATACACACTTTGACTAAGAACTTAGAAACGGATGGTCAGGATCCTACAGGAATATCTTGAAATACTTAAGGGTGTATTATAAAAGGCCTTGCATTATGCATTTATCATTACTCCCAACTTCAGTATCATAGCAAAAAATACGTGTGATAACAACTTACTCCTATAAATCCTAGCAAACAGTCGATATTCTACTGCATGTTTCCCTCTGGAGTTTTTGTAAGTTCTTTAAAAACTATAGACTATATTTTAGAATTATAATTGTTTTATCTGTACTGAGATTACAGGAGTGGTTTAATTTGATAAACACATCCAAATTTGGCCCAGTGAAAGAATTGCCTGATCTGCCACTGAAACTTAGTCCTACCTACAAACCACAGGAAAGCAAACACCCTTCAGTGCACAGCGTTACTACATACAGCTTAGGACAGGAACTGAAGATCTTGAAAACAGGTGCAAGTAAAAGGAACAAGCACATTATTGTGATACCAAAATAGCTCGAGCCTGTACTTCCTTCTCTTCCAAAAAATCTCAAAGATTCTTAAATGTCTACACACACATACTAAGAACAGAAATGTCTGCAAAAGTTAAGCCAGCATTATGCTCGAAGCTGTAACATGGCCGAAAGAACCAGCTCACGCACTGGAAGCAGTACTGCCATTTCGTCCTCTGGCATCCAGCACCAAAGCTGTGATCCACTGTACTGCAGGTTGCTCGACACATTCACAAGTGCAATAAAAAGAACTAGATCATGTCCCAAAGGGGCGGAATGAAAGAGAGAAAAAGATGTGAACAATAAAATTCCACTGCAGATAATTCCAGCTTTTCTGTATTTTTCCCCCAGTCTCCTCATCTTTAACAAGGGAGGTTCCCTTCTTGTTGTGTGTGCTTTGTAAATAGTAGCAGCCATTATTTATTCAACATATTTGCCTTCTGTAATGTTGGCTTTAATTTTTAATATTCACACTGATATTCTTCTTCAATAGTGTTGTGTGCAGGGGCATATCTGTTTGTATTTATTCATTAGTGTGTTGCTAATTAAATATGTGTTTCATTAAACTTGTTTAAAAAAAAGGAGAAGTTGAGAAGAATGAACACACTGAAGTACAACACCCCAAGGCTCTGAAAAAGCTTCCACAGCTGAGTTGTTAAAAGTAATGTGGGCAGCAGGAGTGTCAAAAGCATCTAATGTTTTCTGCACAGTACCAAGTTTAAACAAAATGTGTGTGCTAAAGGTAGCAGGTAAAGTTAACATGTATCTGTCTACTTAGAATATTCATGCCTGGGAATCAAAGCGCTTCAGTTACTTTTCCTCTGGCTGCTCCCCTGGCTGGCTTTTTGCCACATGCATTATTTTCTTAGAAGATTCCTTTACAAAGATGTACAGAGATACATCACGCATAAATGAGTATAAAGTGATCGCCTGCTTTGACTGTTTTGCATGGCGAATACTAAGAAACTGCTTTTCTCTTCAAAGCCTAGGAACCCAAGTCCCTGCCCAGCTTCTTAAATGCCACCGCACCTCCAGCGTTGCCCTCTGACATCCCGATCCCGCTGGCTGCGCAGGAGTCACTACGTGCTTGCTACAGCAACGCAGCCCCAAAGCATAGCAAATGCAACGGGATGGCTCAACGATAACCTGAACTTCAGGATGGGCACACACTGAAACTCAAGGCACAAAGCTGCAAGGGGTGTTTTACTGGTTTTTGATCCTGTGGCTGGCTGAAGTTTCACAAGTAATTCTGCTGAGCTTTGCCATGCAAGGCTATGCTCACTGATGCTGCCTTCACTAGCTTGTATCAATCTAGCGTGACAGCTGAGAGTGATAAGTTTTAGTGAAAACTGAAATTTGCTCTTCAAGTGTGTGAACACTCCTGTATTTAAACTACCATCAAGCTAAAACCCTGGTGCCAACACCGCCAGAACAACCTATTGAATAGCTCAGATCAGATAAATGGGATATGGGTAGAGACAAGTTGTCAGATAACTGATCACACAGCCTGGATGGAAAGGAACACATCCCGAGGTGGTACTGCCAGCTACACAAAGGCTGTATTTACCACTCGGGAGAAAGAGTGGGAAAGCAAGCCTGCGACTGGCACGGGAACAAATGCGTCAAGCTGGAGCACCAGGAATTATGACCTGAACTCAGCGTATCAGGGATTTGCAGGAACATTATAGCAATCTGTCGACCTTGCAGTAATGGCACATAAAATGAAAGGATATGCATGGGAAATCACCAGTTTATGCAAAACAAAAGGGTAGAGAGAAGAGAAATTTTTCAGAAGGAACATTTATCATGTGTTTACCGTGAGTACTAACAGACAGATATGGTGATGGTGGACACAAAGAGAAAAACTTCAGTGCTAGATGAAGTCAAATGCTACTAGCTACAAAAATGTGCTTGTTAGCAGGAATAATGATGGCTTCAAGAAAACAGAAATAAGACATAAGTTTTAATAAAGGGTCTATGGCATGAAGCAAGTCTGTTGCAAAAGATTGTAAAAAGACAACTGTAACAATCTCAGTGTATGTGAAGAATGAACTTCGAAGGGTACTGCACATGATAATACATACTAGAGCGCAAGGAATGATAAACAGAAGAAAGATCAGGAGTGTGCAGAACAGACAGAAGTGAAGAATGGCACAGAACAAAAAGGTTTAGAGATAAACAGAGTTATGGAGCAGATGCAGAACACAAAGTGCAAGAATGTCATTCAGCTCCAGTGTCACAGCTGCACTGGCAGATGGAAATATACAAATAAGACACGAAGCAATGCTCTAAGATCCATAAGGTATCTGTTCCATGGTTACAATGGTCCTAAATGCACCGGTTTAGTTCTCAAAAAGAATCAGTATTTAATCTCTAAGTATTTAAATACAATATGTTCCTTGAACATACAGACAAACAAATGCTTCTCACAAATGAATTTACTCTGTTTAGCCATTTATTTCTGCCTTGCCCTCAAGGATTTGGACACCAGTAGGATCCAAAAGAAAAATCATGTGATAAAAGTTATAGGTGATCACACAAAAAAGGGCTGTCTTGGTCTTTATTTGTAGCCAATTGATCCCTATAAACAGCAGCTGGCTGAGACAGAAAACCAACAAAATTCAAATTTAGACATATTTAACAACATATGGAGTGTTTTCGTTCAACTGGAAGATTAAATTTTTATTATTATTTCATCAAAATTTAACCAACATCTGGAAGAAGTAACTTGTTTTCATTATTTCCTTAGGATATTTAATTCTTTTACAGTAAAATATTAATGTTCAATCATGAATATTTTCCTTCTGTTCCTCAATCTCTCCAGTGTGTGTCCATTTAAATGTTAAAATAACATAATTAGATAACTTCTTCCTTAGTGTTGAAAGACTATTTCCATGATGAAATAAAATTTATTTACCACTGCATGTTTATTGTACATTGGTAGACTGAAAGAGAAAACTTTTTCTCAAAGACCCCAAAATCTACTCTACACAGAAAAAAAGGGCAATTTGATAATTGGCAATATTTTAAGTGACACTATCTGGGCTGTTGGTAAGAGAAAGGTAAAAGACCACTTAAGACATGCTGTAAAATCCTGAAGTCACCTGAGTGTCTTTACTGATTTCAGTGGACCTGATTTTCTAGGCAGAATTTATGGAAGAATTTAATGAAAAACAGACAAGTTATTCGGTAGACAAGAGAGAAAGATCGTTCCAGATATGAACTAATTATCTCAAAGACAGATCAAGATACAGAAATAAAGGTCATATTAGGAAGAGGGATGAACAGATCAAGTGAAATGGCACAACAAAAGGTTGTAAGAATGAGAAGACAATTTTCACTGACGAACACTACCGATGAATCCGTGGAAGAAGTGAGAACAAAAGGAGCAAAGAACAACTGAAATGGAAACAAAACAGTTTCTGCACACCCGTAGGGGTAACAAAGGAGACTCAGGCTGAAGGAGTATAATTAAGTCAATACATAGATTCCAGGGTGAGATATGAATAGAATGGAGGAAAGAAAACAAACCATTATAAATGTCAAAGTTAATATAATATTTACAAGATAGACAGTAAGGAATGACTAGATCAACACTGTAGAGATAAAGGTAGAGGAAGTAGGTGATAAGATCAGCTATAAAGATGGTAACATTCAGATAGTGACAAAATAGCAAACAAATGATTTCAAAGTGATAGTTCAAGAAACTGGATGACAGGTCAGGAAAGAGAGAGAGTTATTTGGGATCCATCTGAGCATGAGTATTGGCTATGTCATTCACGCATGTCACAGAAGTCAAGAGAGAGCTAGAGGCAGAGTAATGTAACTGTAAACACCAGAAATTATTCTTCTGTCATTATCATACTAGCAGAAGTCCCCTTACAAGCTGACTGTGATGGCCTCTCATTTAAGACCTGAACTGTCTGCTTAAGAAACTGAAGTAACAGTTTCTTAGATTATTTTTGGATTCTACTTGACTGTGCTACAGATAATCTTACCATAGAGACGTGTATTAATTTGTACAGAAAATAACTGCAGATAATGACATAACGTGCACAATAAACAGCCAATCTAAATTAATGTTATGCAGCTTTTGTGTATCTGCAGGACTGGTGTATTGCAGGGTGCTGTAGTATTAGTCTAAGTACAGATACAGAACTGAAATCTGAAAATTTTCCAAAAAATTAAACACAATAGTAACACATCTTAATCTGATCACAACAACACTGATTAATCTACCACTGCTTAGGTAATCTTCAAATGCACTTCTTTCCCCACAATTCATTCTGATTCTTTATCATGCCTGATATAAAATGGAAACAAGAAACTATTTTGATATCAGTATTCTGAAGAGTATTTATAATTATTCTATATAGTTATTGCTAAAAATCAAGGAAGTGTTAAAGTCATGTTAGAATTTATCATTGTCTATTTATGAGAAGTGAAATCATAAAGTCCAGAAGCAGTCTAGATTTGCTGCAGCCTCCTGCCAAAATACTATACGGATATCCATAATTTAATCCTATATAGCAGCAAGGAGATCATCCCATTTCTATTCTGCTGCTGACATCAAACACAGGGCAAATATCAATACTGGTTTCCCTCACCATCAAGCCGCTTTGTTCACTTGCCGTATGTGAACGAGCAGCCACACTGTAGTACCGGCTCCTGCTCATTACCAGTTTCACCCCAGTGCAGAGCTCTGTAACTGCAGCAGATTCTGCTGAAATCAGTGAGCACTGCACTGCTCAAACAAACCAAAGAATGGAAATTGTTGCCATTTAGTTAATCCTTAAAACATGAATTTCTAAAATGTATGCTGAAAATCTTGCAAGGTTTCAATAACTGGGTGGATGGACTTGATGCCTCCCACCGCAATCAATTCCATTTATTGTCTGCCTCATCTCTAAAAACTCGCCGGTTACCTTGTCTCATGCACAGGTAGTAAATCCCTGCGGCACTCGGCAGAGGTTTTGCTCCAGTGCTTGTAGCACTCTACACAGTGAGATCGCGGGGTGTTTGGGGGACTCTTTAATCTACTAATACAAATGGCTAAAACGTAGCTAAAACTCTTCCAACTTTATCTTGAATGTGCCAGTGAACATTTGGATATAAAATCAATACCTAAAGCTTTGAGCTGTCTAAACCATGGAGATGTTGCTACAGAATCATCCCTGGAACCACTCACATGAGAACAGACACACTTTATTCATCTAATTACATTAAGAGACTCCTAATGTGACATGTTAAAAAAATGAAATTATTTGAATGCTACCTCTGCTGAGTATCACATAATTTATAACTTCATTTCAGTTCTGAGTGAGAATCTCTCTCTCCTCAGTGCTACATATATTAAACCAAAACCATTATTTGCTTTCAATCCCAGCTAGTAAAGATAATGTTATTCCACTTTTTGTAATGAAGTTAAGTGTTTCAAAAAGTCCTTCACGTGGCAGCATCATCTGTGTACCAAGATGAAGTATCCACATGCACCACTTCAAAAAGCATTGTCCTTGCTACGGATTCCCACTGACACGTGCCCTGTGCAAAAGATCCCTTCTCATTTCCTAGAAACTGAGCGTGGTGCTTAGCGAAAAACTGTTCACCGCCCATCTCAACTCACAAAAATATATCTAATGTTTGAGCACAAAGAAAAATGACAACTGCACTAACATGATTTCAGTGCGTCTAGTGTTCATAAAGAAATGACAATTTCAAGCTGTCACGCTGCTGAAGAATTCTAAAATTGCTGTTGATGTACCATGTAACCAGTGAACAGGTGCTAGAAACGATTGGAGCACGGTTCATATTAAATAGAGACCTGCGGAAAAGAAAGATACTTTCTGCCAGGCAAATTTGGAGAGGTTCAGCTAATAACACATATTTATGAATACTGGCAAGAAATGGCAAAAGAACAGGAGGTATAGAGAAAAAAATCTTGGATGAACACAGTGATATCACTGCAGAAAAGCAGACTGTTTCTCCACTGAGAGACTATAGCCATACACTGCGCAGGATGGCCAAACCTTTAATAATAACAATGACACAGCACAAAAAAGATTTCCCTCTTGAAAAAAAAATCAGCCACTGTACTTAATGAAAATCCTGTTTTCCTAACACTGTCAGTATCTGAATGACAATCTAGGTGCTTCGAGACACCCCACGGCCGTATCTCACAGAAGGTTAAATGGAGTTACCAACTCTTCAGCAACTTCTCTCTTTTTACTAAACTCCACAGCTTAGCAGATTCAACTACAGATCCAAAACAATGATAGCCAAAGGTGTGTGCAAAGCTGTTTCAGCCAGAGTGTAAAACAGTGGGGAGCATTTGGCAGGTTTTAATCTAGAACTAAGACAGTCCCTTCCAAAGAAACCAGACAGTTCAATGCCCCTTTTGTACCTCTCAGTCTCTACAGCTTCCACTGATCGTTCCACCAGCCTGCCTTTGCCAGAGTTACCGCAGTGTTGGGGACGGGGATGCGTAGGGATTTGTGAAGGAGGAAGAGAGAAAAGGTGTTAACAGTTAGAAATAAAAATCAAGCAAGCTCATTCAGCTGCTGGAAGTGGAACTTGAATGGCTGCTATCAAACACCCTCCATCCTCTACCACCCTCTACAGAACACCGACAAGGTGCTCAGCATCTGGCATGTTTGTACTGTGCCTGCTAACCTCCAGCAAAACTGTGCAGAGCTCTGAAGTGTTCCACATATGATATGGGTGCCACAGTTATGCCACTTTGATGTATGGGTTTACATTAGGCAAACAGTACAGAAAAATAGCTACAAGGAAAACAAAGATCATTTCCTCTGTTCTCTCCTCGCGTTCTGACTCAGCGTGTTAAACTGCCTCAGACTACCAGGTTGCAGCAGCCAGCACATGGCAGGGTGCAACAGGTAGTACCTACTCACTAATTTTTATGTGTGTATGGATCTGAAAAAGCCAAAAACTAATTCCCCATCCATCATCGTCCAGATATCACAGCCAGGTAGTGCTCTATGGCAGACAGGCAGGTAAAATCCCACCCTGATCCTTGGTCAGCTGCAATATTTTACTCCTGTAGTTATCCTAGTCTGGACAATAGCTGCAAAAAACCCTCCTCTTTTCTTAAATCCCCTGACGATGTTTGCCTTCATGATTCTTTGTTTTAGTTAATTCCAGGTTGTGAAGACTGCATAAACAACCTATTTTCTAATATAGAATTGCTCACCTTTATTTCAGCGGCTGACTCCTTGATCCTGTGTACTGTGGAATGGGAGAAGGTAGGGAATGATCTGATACTGTGGCAATGAAAATGCTGGTCAGATCTTACCAATTTCATATTTCCGTCAACTGCTTCTAAAAAAAATAAATCTAAATTTGCATCACTCCTATTCTTCTAGCCTTTTATAAATGCAAATAAATCATCAGCATCTGGGAAACAGAAGCAGGTCTACAAACATACCCTTGGGAAAATCAAGTACTGCCAGCTCCTTCTCTATGCCTGAGTATTTCCCCTTTCAGACAGCCACAGTGGATAGCATTGTTCAGAACCTATCTAAGACACATCGTTTCATTTTAGGAACAACTGCGGAGAACCTAGAGAAGCTCCCAGTGAGATCTAGTTCACAAAATGTGTATTCAGAGATCAATTTACGTAAAGTTTCTGCAAACTCTAAGCTTCTGGGTTTGAACCTCTCCTTAACGAGAATGAATCCTTCAGAAATGAATCCTCTGAAACTTTGTTCTAGGTTAGCAGAAAAAGAAGATACAGGTAAGACTTTGGCATGGTAAAGAATATAAAACACAACATCAAACACAAAGTGTCTGACAAGAACTTTACTAGTGGCTTGTAACTGATACAACAGACATGGGTGACAGAAGTTTTCCATCCAACAGCCACATACCAGGTTGTGGTTTCTACAGAAATTATATTTGCCAATACCTTAACTGTTCGGCCACATGCAGGTGTAGCAAGGAGGATGTTTCTTGTTTCATCCAATGATCTGCAGGAGATATTACAAACTATTCCAATGACTCGGGCAGCAAAGGCAGGAAAAAAAGGCTCTGCTAAGACTACTAAACATACTGGTGAAGGAAAGACAAACCAGGTATTGAAGCGTGGAACAGAACTGAAGGGAACACACGAACCTTAACAGAATCGCACGCACCCCCTCTGGCAGAGACTCTCCTACTAATGATAAGGGGATTTTGCTAATGAGTGTAGAGAACCCCATCGCTCTGCTGTGTCTGCTTCTCAAATCTTTCAAAGGTCAAAATGAAACTGGAAGTAATCTAAAATGCCCTGCTCTTACCCATCTGTCCCCAGTGACATTTTGGAACCACGTGCTGAACTAAGCAGCTTGCCACAGAATGTACTTGGCCATGTCTCCACAGAAGGCAGTATAGGAAAAAGCACTTAACATTGACCTCTTTGTGCTCCCATTTTAATCAACTGGAAAACACAGGCTGGTCAAAAACGGATGCATCTGAAAGTCCCACCTGTACGCATTAATGTTACAAAAAGTTATATGTGAAGAAGTAATACTGATAACTCTGCAATGGTCTCCTAAGGCTCCACTCTCCCAAAAGAGATGAAACAGCCGTCTGTTCCCGAGTGTAAGGGAGAGAGCAGGCCTGGACAAAAGAGCAAAGACCGGGGAGGAGACACCTGAGGAAACACAACGCGTGTTAGACCAGGTGCAGCAAAGCACATAGGTGCGTGCTGCAGAGCAGATGGCAAGCTCTGTGCCAGCAGTGACTGCCCCTAAACCGAGTGAGAGAGGTACTGCGGTATCTCAAGATGCAAGGTATACCATGGGATACCACTGCTTTTATATCTTTAAGATAAATCCTGACTTGAGTAGCAAACGTTTGTTCGCTCAAGTATGACTTTTTATTTTCAAATAAGGCTTTAAACTTTCTTTGCCACAAGCCTCCCCTCCCTCTCCTCATACTTTATATGCTGTGCAGCGTGCAATTTTGGTTTCCTGCTGAATTCACACTTTTTGTTTGCTTATATATTTCAAGATCTCAATCAATCATGTTGTCAAAACAGTCTTTTTGTATCATCTACCTACCACCACTTGTCATTAGAGATGTTTAAAGCTCCACTGCTGTAGAGAGCCTGATTTACACTCTGACATCTCCCACACTGAGCTTATTATAATTGTCTATAAACTGCCCTTTCACAAGCTTTAATTAGGAAATAACAAATGGTTCAGGAGCATGCTGTTAGGCAGTTTATTCTTTCTAAATTCAGTATTTACACTGTACTCCTCTGATCACAATGTCACGCTATGCAACAATCATGTTGATTTCTAAATTTTTACTTTAACATTTAAATCTCCTCATGACCTTTTCCCTTCTACTCCTCCTTCTCCTCTGCTCAAATACATTTTACAGCTTTCTGAATTGTTCTAGATGCAATATTTCTGAGCTGAAACAGGAATAAGCTAAAAATAAGTACTGCACCATCAGAAAACGTTTATTTTATTAAAGGCCCACTGGAGAGGTGGCTTTCTTGGTTACACACAGTACTCTCTGCATTCTAATATACCACTACAGCCTTACACATTCACTGAGGACTTTAATAAAAAGTCTGAGATGAATTATATTGTTCAGTGGCTTGGAGTCACAAATTCCAGAAAGGGTTATATAGTTCAATTAACTAGTCACCACATTGCCAGAGCTTATTTTATACAGTAAAATTAACACTGGGGAAATGCAGCTATCGCAGCTGCTGCAGACCGCAGTATTATCTCAAACAAGGTCTGAAGAGATAATCACGCAGATCCCAAAATAAATGGAGGAGGAAGTTCTAAAGGTCGAACATGAATGCAAGCTTTCGGATGCATATCTATGCATCTCTTGTTTGCAAAACTTTGTTTTCCATGTCTATAAATGGAATAGTTTATTTAGAGAAAAAGATTATTTGAATCTCACTGATATACACAGTCCTGCACTACCTATTTCCTTGAACTTCACAAAAGAATGTGGTTTAGTATTTATGACGCATAGTCACAGCCTAGTCCACCTGCAATCAGTCACTGCTGTTTTGCAGCAGAACAAAGACTTCTGAACAGATTCATCACCAGAATTGCCTATCTAATGACAATTCTATTCTAAAATCTTGTTTTCACTGCACAACACTGATTGCAGCAACAACAAGTTTGAACGGGCTCGTGATATTTCTCTAACTTGCTCAGCTGCTATTTCTCATCTGAAAACTGGATATTGTTCAGGTTTGTAGTCCCCTCCTCTTCAGTGCCAGGTCAGACTACTCCAAACCACTGTTACAACTGGTTTGGTACCAAAAGAGCAGAGGAATGCACATTTGGTCAAATGCCTTATTCTTAATATTTCACTAGTCACCATCTTGTATAAGAAGCCTCTGCACAGCTTGATGTCCAAGTACATGTGGTGGCTGGGCTCCCCACTTGGCATGGGCTCTCCAACGGCATTCTGCTGCCACCAGCGCTTTTGGACGGGAAACTAGAGAAAGCAGTAGGAGTTTTCGTATTTCGAGCAGTCTTTCTGTTGAGCTTATACTCAGCAAAGACATAAGAATCAGCATGCATGTATTCACAGAGAACTCAGCAGCAAGAAGAACAAGGGGCAATGGCTAGCATTCAGGCTTCCATGTTGTCTTTTATAGCGATATTCACACTAGGGACAAAAGCGTATGCATTGCACACTGATAACTTGTTGAGATAAACACACTGAAACAACGACTTGCTTTGTCGATGCCTAACGATGTAGAATATTCCCCCACCTGGTAACTGATACCATTTTCCTCCAGACATATCTTGGGGTCTGTTCATAAAGCCTAACATCTGTCTCTACAATGGGCATTTTGCAGAGTTTCTTCTCTGGAATTTTCATACAGAAAAACATATATACAGAAATACTAATACAATACTTCATTAAACTCGCCATACGCACGTTTCTTTATAATACAAAAGTGGAATTTGTTTGACAAATGAAGACAGATACATTGTTATAGAAGCGGTGTACTGGAGTGCCCTGTTGATCAAACTAAGCCTAACCTGTTGAAAATTGTATTTCCGCTTTGTTAGCTCCAATCATTCATCAACTCGCACAGAAATTCAGTGAACATCTTTCTCAAAGGGTTCTTCAGGGAACGGAATACATAGCATGTTTTAAAAACTGATGTATTTTGTTTTAATAAAATGTTTGTCTTTGCGTACATAGACTGATACACTCTGTCAAAATGTGTTAGATCCCCAGATAACTGCATAACACCAGAGTATTATCTGACACATTTTTGAAGTCTATTTTTACTTATTTTTATCTATTATTTTATTTATGTTGGGTGCTAGGCTTTATTTTTATTTATTCACATCTATTACTTTTGAAGTTTAGTCCTAGCATTTCAGCTGTACATACCGTGTACCTTTGGCATGCTCAAAGGGTAACTGCTGGGATCGCTATGTACAAAATCTGTACCAGCCCATGCATCCCGTAGGACGTGGATCTAAACTGGCGTAATAGAGTTAAGGCTGAGAGAGGGCCAGATTCAACTGTGTGCTGCATGACTTCCAAAGGATGGTAATTTTCCACTTTCCAGGAATGTCTTTACGTTGCAGATATAAAGAAGTAATTTCCATTTCTTCTAGATCTGACTCAAACTCTCATTTACTTATAAGGTCTGTTTTTAAATCCTATTTTTGTCTAGGTTATTTTGTGATACAATATATTATTATTCTTCTACATAAATGAGAATGAATATCTCAAGGGTAAATTATTCTATATCAAAACAAGTAGCAGTGAAAAAATATGGAAATTATTTGTTTCCAAAGTTCCAAAGAATAAAAATAATGATGAAATTTTAAAATTCTAATAAATAACTCACTAGTTGCCACTCTTTGTAATCTCTCTACTCTGCAGAATGTTCTGCCAGATTGAGTTTCCCAAGGCAAAAATACAGTTCTAGTTTATAAATGATCTCCTGAATCCACAGGAACACCTATACAGAAGTTAGAAGCAATAAACCATGTCACAGAAGTCTGGAACATCCTTGCTTTTTACCACTGGAGGTTTTTCGCTCTGGTCTGTTTTGGCCGACAGACTTTGACTGCAGCCACCATTTCTTGAACATCTTGCTTATTCCTCATTACAGTTCATATGTTTTTTTAGCAGGGAGATTTACTATACTATCAACAACATTTACAAATTCCAAAAGGCAAAATTTGGTATCATTTGGAAGGATATCTCTGAATCAGTTTAAAGGGCCACAAATGGCCAAATGCTCTAGATGTTTTATGTTGAGACTACTATACGAAATCCAAGGCAAGTATAACAAACTCAAAGGGGACTAGTGTTTAGATACACGTGCTAGTTTGAGCTACACAGTTTAACCCAAACAATATTACTTGTAAATTTCTCTATTACTCAGTATATGTAAAGTAGAGAACAGATGCACAAACCCATTCCCCCCGTGCGCACTTTTAATGATATCAAAAATTCCTTCCGGGAATACTGATATTTCTGAAAGGCAGTAAAAGCACAGAGAGGTCTA